>SMUY01245187.1_pt1 | contig 22440 bp, 14 predicted proteins | sample 2456441 | NCBI WGS metagenome assembly SMUY01 (sample SAMN11095931, study PRJNA526329) | marine sediment metagenome | biome: Marine sediment; feature: Surficial sediment; material: Deep marine sediment; isolation source: Hadal surficial sediment | place: Pacific Ocean | collected 2014-11 | depth...
AGTAAATTCAGCAACGTCATCGCGCGCGGCCGATACCGAACGGATGCGAGCCGCGACTACACGGTTAAAGTCGTCGTCATCGACCTGAATCCCGGGCAGGAATACTTCTATCAGTTCGATGTTGACGGCGTTCGATCTCCGGCTGGCCAAACGAAAACGCTACCCGTGGGTCATGTCGACCGGCTGGTTCTGGCCGTCGCCACCTGCACGAACTATTCGTTCGGCTACTTCAACCTCTATGAAGTGATCGCGAACGATCCGGCCATCGATCTCGTCGTGCACCTGGGCGACTACATTTATGAACACGGCCCGGATGGCTATGGCGGAGAGACAGGCCGACGCATCGGGCGTGATCACGAGCCGCCACACGAAACGCTGACATTGGCCGACTATCGGCAACGCCACGCACAGTACAAAATGGATTCGAACTCAAAAGCCATGCACGCCCGACATCCGTTGATCGTCATCTGGGATGACCATGAAACTGCAAACAATCCCTGGATGGGGGGTGCAGAGAATCACCAGGAGGGCGAAGGGGATTGGGGTACGCGGCGTGCGGGATCACTGCAGGCCTTCTACGAGTGGCTGCCCATTCGCGATCCGCACGATGGCGGTTCCCGTGAAGAATACTGGCGGCATTACAAGTTTGGCGATCTTGCGAGCCTGATCACACTGGAAAGCCGGCACACCGGCCGCAGCAAACAGATCGACATGGATGAGCACCTGGATGACATCAACAGCAAAGCCGACGCGAGGGAATTCATCGATACGGTCATCGGTGCACCGGATCGCAGCCTGTTATCCAGCGAGATGGAACAATTTCTCGCAGACGAACTTGCCGAGTCCGTCCGCGCGAATCGCCGCTGGCGCATCATCGGCAATCAATCGGTGATGGCGAAGCGCGTTGCGCCAAACCTGGATGACCCGTTTTTTGCAACGCTAAGAAACCAGCTTGATGATGACGCAAGGAAATTACTCGATCACCTGACACAGCTCGGCAGCCTGGACCTGCCGCTCGATCTGGACTCCTGGAACGGCTACCCGGCGGCCCGCGAGAGCTTCTACCGAATCAGCAGGGATGCCGGTGCGCGCGATCTGTTGGTACTCGCCGGCGATAGTCACAGTTACTGGCAAAACGCGCTGTACGACGCTGCCGGCGAATCGATGGGTGTCGAGCTCGGCGCAGCCGGCATCACCTCGCCGCGGTCACTGCTGGATTTGGGGCAGGATGCGCTCAGACGCTTTGATGAACTGAATGCCGCCAACAACACCGAAGTGGCATGGACGGACGGTCGGTATCGTGGATTTATTCGGCTGGAGATTGATCATGATGGTGCGCATGCTGATTTTGTGATGGTCACTAATATCGAGTCGCGCAACTACACCACACAAATCGTACATTCGGTGAACATCGAGAGCCGCGGCGGCACACTTCGATACGTGTGATGATGTGATAGAGCACGTTGGTAAGAAGTTCTCATCTTCATCGGGGCGCTCCAAAAACAAAAGGGCCCCTGACGGGACCCTTTGATTTTTGCGCGCCCGGAGAGATTGATTCGATGGCTGCGCCAGCTCACCCCTTCGGGACGCCTATGGCGTCTGTCGGAACGCTTCGCGCTCCTCGGGTCGAACTCCAGACCACCTGGTTCGAAGGTGAAACCGACAATAGTTGATCTTTTATTAATCAGTAAGTTAGTTGGCCCGCCCTCAACGATTGTGCCGCCAAGCGCCGCGGAGAACCGCCAAGCGCCGTCGAAACGCTACGTTTTCGCTACGCAGCATCGCAAATTACCTGGTCATTATTCCATTGGCATCCAATACTATTCCAATAATCGGTGAGGCCTAGTGCCTGCAGAAGCTCCGGAAAATCTTCGTGTTCACGAAGCACTTTGAATTCGTCCAGGTAAATTATTTCGAGTTCGTAGAGTGTGCCGGTCTCCGACTCCGCTACTTGCATGGCGATCTCCATTACTCGATCCGCTTCCCCAAACAAAGCCAAAACCGTCATCGTAATAAATGGAGGTACACTGTCTGCAATCATTTTGTCGATCGTCTCAAACGCGATGTCCAGCGTTTTTTGATTACCCGGGTGAGCTAGCGCATCGATCATCGGATCGACCCACCAATCGTCACTTTGCGCCAATTTAAGCCCGACTTTCATTCGTGCTCTTGCATCCTCGAGCCGATTGTCGCGAATCAGGAACAAAGTGTATGCAAAATGGTGATCCGCCGCGCCGACGCCCATGTTGTTCGCTACTTCGAAATAGTGCCGCGCTTTGGGTATATCATTTATCCAGAAATAGGCTATCGCCACTCTGCTGTTCAATATCTGCGAAGCCGGCTCCATCGAGAGCGCCGCTATTGCCTGTTGCAATGATCTGTCCAGCAGTCCAAGGTCACCGAGCAGGCGCGCATGCCAATGGTAAGCAGTTGGATAGACAGTCACACTACGAAATGCGGTTGCGAAGGCATCCATGGCCGCTGCCCAGTTGCCCAGCTGATGGTCGACAGACCCATAGATGATCGCCACCGAGGCGCGAATGCTGGGATCCGCCTGAACTCCTTGGTTTGCTACTTCGATCGCCTGCGCAAAGATTTGGCGTCTCTGCTTCGGATTGTAATCTGCCAATAGTAAATAATTAATCGCCAGACGAAGGTATGCTGGACCAAAACTCGGGTCGATCTCAATTGTTTCCTGAAACAGAATTTGAGAGTGCTTTAGAGATTCCACGTCGCGTTTACCAAGGAAGAAAAGACCGCGCATGTATCTGTCAAAAGACTCGGGTTTGGCAGGTCGGCTCGCTGCGAAAATTGGTTCTCCCTTTTCCCCGAGAATCTCGTCACGAACCTCAGTGGCAACCCTTTCCTGGAGGCTAAACACGTCGTCTGCTTCGCGATCAAATTTGCCCGACCAAATCTGGAACCGGTCGGCTGAGATGAGTTCTACAGTTATCCGAATCCTGTCACCATCGGTCCGCAGGCTGCCGGTAACAACTACACTAACGCCCAGGTCTTTCGCAATCATCTGGGCCGTCCTGTCGTCCGACAACTCCGGCCCTCTTGCAATACTTAGGTTGGGCACCTGACTAAGGCTGATGACGAGTTCCTCTCTGAATCCATCGACGACGTACTGATATTTTTCTTTGTCGTCGCTCAAATTCTGGAACTGCAATATCGCGACAGAGTCAATTGGCTTGGTAGTAGGCAGCCACCAGATAACTACGGCGATTGCCAAGGCTGCGAGTGCGGCTAGGAGGACTGGATGGGAAACCCGCACGTAGACCGCGCCGCGTTGCTCCGGCTCGGGTGCATCGGGTAACTCCACGGGCATCTTGAGGCGGTAGCCTCGCTTTTGCACAGTTTCGATGTATTCTGGATGCCTGCTGTCGTCCCCCAGTTTGTTACGTAGAGTCGCAATCTTTGTCGCTATCGCCTCATCGGCGGTCACCCGACCATCCCAGACAGCAACGACGAGTTGATCTCTGGTGACAACGTCCCCCTGGCGGCTGGCGAGAACCACCAGCACATCCATCACCATCGGTTCGAGGTGTTCTTCGACTTCGCCTTGCTGCAACAAGTCGCGCTCGGGAATGACGGTCCACGGCCCGAGTTCGAATCCTCTCTGCAAGTCTGAAAAAGTTAGTGGCATTTAGGACACCCCGGTCCCGATATGCTCCTCAGCCGACGGTTTCTTCAGGTGCTGGTTTCCTGATCGCACATCACTGGATCACCACTCCGTTGATAGGTGATCGCAAGCCGCAAAACGTTACGGCGCTTGAGTTCCTCGAAGAATTGCCCCATATGCTTTGTTGAAACTCGCCTTTTCAAGCAAAGATAGCATGCCAGCGCCTGTAACGGGGTGGTAACAGAGAGGCGGATACAGTGGATTTGTGGCGCCTGGATTGGCATCAAGCGATGTCACGGCAGGCGTAAAACGGCCAAAAGCCGACATCCCGGATCGCTTGTCCCCGGAAAAATGAAGTTAATAATCAGGAATTTTCGAACGACTCAGCGTATCAAGAAGGCACAACAAATTGGGTCAAAGAAAATTTGCCTTATCGATCAACCTTAGCGCGGTCAGGTACGCAAATTGACGCGCCCGTACACTGAGTCGCGCATTCCCTTCTTGGACATGACGATCTGCCATAGCTGCAAATTCTCGACGTCGAACTCCACTTTAGAGGAGATCAGATAGTAAATCCACATCCGCCGGAATTTTTCGTCAAATGGTCGTTTCGATTTCACAGCTTTGATCGCCTCCCAATTGCGCTCGAAGTTACTTTGCCAGGCACTCAGCGTCTTCGAATAGTAATGCCCGTAATTCTCCCAGTCGTGGACGACGAACAATCCATGGATCGATCGTGCCAACTGCATCATCGAAGGCGCCATGGAATTGCGGAATATGTGCTTCTCTATCCACGGGTCGACAATCACCGTTTCTTCGCAATTGCCGACGGTTTGCAGCAGGAACAGGCCGTCGTCTTCGAGCAATTGATAGACAACTTCCATCAGCTTGACGTAATTCTTATATCCGACATGTTCGATCATGCCGACGGACAGGATCTTGTTGAACCGGCCATTGAATATTTCTGGCAGTTCCCGGTAATCACCTAAAACAATGTCGACCGGGAGCCCTGAAGTATATTTTTGTGCGTATTCGGCCTGCTCGTTCGACAAGGTGACTCCGGTAACGTGACAACCATGGGTACTCACCGCGTACTTGGCGAAGCCGCCCCAGCCACAGCCGATGTCCAGAACATGGTCGGTCGCCTGAATCTCGAGCTTCTCACAAGTGATCGCAAGCTTATTGATTTCGGCCTGCTCGAGCTCCTCAGTGCCGTCAAAAAAGCAGCAGCTATATTGGTTGTACGGACCCAGGAACTGTTCGTACATCCGATAATCAAGGTCGTAGTGTTCCTCCGCCACGGCACCTGCGCGTTTCCTGTTCTGCAAATTGAAAATTCGTGCACGTAATTCCAATTGCATGCGATTCAGATTAGAAATAAGACTGTTTCGCAAACGGGCAGCGTGGATACGCCGAAACAACTCGTCTAGTGATGTTACATCCCAGTCACGATCAATGTAGGATTCGCCCAGGCCGAGCGACCCGCGCGTAATCCGCCGATAGAACCGGTCCCGAAGCACCTGAATATCCCACGGTTTATCACCGTTAATCGAAACGCCGGCCTGTGCCAGCGTATTAGTCACGATTCGTTTGACTAACATCATCGCTCCGTCATCAAATGCTGATGGGCTGCGTATTGCGTGAATGAGTGGTGCTGGCGCCGAGACCGACTGAAACACCGTCAGTGACCGTCTTGTCCGGCGCGGTATTGACGGCCACCGTAGTCAGCGGGGCCGGGCGCAGCCGCGCTCTTGCCCATCCATAAAAAAAACCACGATGTGACATGAAGATATCGTCGTGCTGGGCTCTTGATAACGGCAAGGCACAACGCGATCGAGTAGAGACACCAAACTGCGATGAACTCATTCGGGTCATTCGTGGTCAGGTGCGATATGAATGGGCCCATTAAAAAGTGAAACCCAACAAACCTCCACGAGCCGTAAATCACGGGCATGAAGAATACGGCAAGGACATAGACATAGGCGTGAAGGCCATTTTCGAAACCGAAGAGAAACGGCACGGGCCCTGACATTAGCCCGTTCAATGGAAGTTGCCATGCAATATGCCACAGTCCGGAGAATGAACATGCGATCGGCCCGCAGTATCCCTCGGTACCCACGTGGCACATGCCCAGTGACGCGGCAGGAATCATTTTTGCGAGGATTAAGACGGCGGCAACCCCGCATATTACGTACACCGGCCGCTGAATACGCCTTTTTACCTTTTCGGGGACGAAATACATTGCCACCATGTTTGCAAAAAATGGTTGGAATGCTATGTGCATATACCCCAGGTGCGTTAGGCCCTGGTTCCATGGATTACCGCAATCGTCGATGAAAACGTAGATAGCGGCCTGCAGTACTTCCATCAGCGAAAAGTAGCCGAGCGGGATCCACAGCTCTTTGCTGTCGCCTTTCTTCGCGATGTAGACGGTTGCACTGATGCCAACAGTGGCCAGTACCGCAGATGCTTCACCACTCCAACACATAAACTCAGTTCTTCCCTTCCCGGAATGCGGGTTTGTGGCGCGCCGGGGGGATGTACTATGGCGCCGTCTGGGCATTCCTGCCTGACGGCGTCTTGATGATTTTGTGATAACGACTTGATGAGCTGTACAGGATCTTGCCAGCTTCAATGTTTGCTTAGGGTCACTTCCTGCCGTTCAAAACCCTACCACCTCGATGGCAGCTATCAGGTGCAAAGGAGACGCTTGACAAGAATTCTCGGCATTAGATATCTGACAGGCAACTTTCACGCATGAAGCAGTCGCTCAACCGAGCAAAAAAACGTTGCCACGATGGGCAGAATACGGCCAATAGCAGTCTTCGCAAGTCTGGCATTGTTATGCAAACAGGAACCGAACTGAGGTGTTCTGGCGTTAACCCAGGAACCTTGGTTCGGCCCAAGTCTGTCTAATTCGATGCCAGCTGAAGTTCACTGTCCGGCATGACTAATTGTGCCAGCCGCGCCATCAGTGCCGTCAGCTCCGCAAGCTTGACCCGGTAGCATTTGAAGTACTCGCCAACCTAGGGGTTCACAGCTACGTCATCGATTAGAGTAAAAAACCCGCTTCCTGCAACATTGGTATGTTGTCGGAACTCCACCCGAATATCTTGCCCATCAAAGGCAGAGGTGTCGACAATGTGTGTGCTGAAGATCCCATCACGAAGGTCCCCACCGGGGCAAACCGTGCTCAACGTGACGATGTTGGTTGTGACAATCTGTGAAAGCAAAACGCTTCCCGCGCCATCGAGCACCCTGACTTCCAAGGTAACCGGATCAGCCGCAGGTCTACCATCATCATTCTCCGAGAGAGCCCGAAAACTGATGCCCGACCCCGCCACAAACAGGTCTGAAGTTAGGATTCCGATTGAGTTCGTGGGGGCAGGACCACTGGAGCGAACATTGGCGGCAAAATCCCCGTTGAACGTTAGCCCAACGGTATTGTTGGATGAAAAACACGTCCCTTCTTGGCTGACGACGGCAAAACCACCATTGATGCCGCTCGCCGTCCAGCCGGTCAAATCTCCAGTCTCAAAAGTCCCATTGACTGCGGGCGGGAAGAAATTTACGTTGCCGGCCACGTTGTCTAGTTCGCAGCCCGGGTCCACAAATACGCTCCCCGGTGTGACGTTCTGCATCGCGAACACGCCCAAATCGCCACCAGCGTCACAGACTATCGTCGACCCACCGGAATTATTCACTGTGTTCGAGGCGAAAAAGGCCATACTGGAATTCGCACCGATAAATATTCCCGAGAAACCGGCGACAGATACAACATTGCCATTGACTACTGCGCTACTGTTCGCGACGGCTACAATGCCGTTACCACTACTCGCGTTTATGGTGTTATTCAAAATATCTGCGGCTGCGTTGCCAGCTAAAAAAATCTGTGAGTTAAAGGGACAGCCGATGATCGTGGAACTCAGGTCATTGCCAGAAATTTCCCCGTAAGAACCTGAACCGATGGAGATTGCCATTTCCGTAGAATCGAAAATGTGGTTATTTGTGATAGTGGCGCTCGATCCTTTTGTAATTAGAACGGATGATGTTCCGCCAGTAATATTTAAGTTACTGATTTCGACATTATCTGCACGAACCGTGAACGCAACGCTCTCGCCCGGCGGGTTAATAAAAGTTACCTGTCCTGAAATGGCGCTGACTCTTATCCTGTCTGTTCGGATAACAACCGCTTCATTGCATGTACCCCAAATATCGACAGTCGCACCCTCGGTAGCCCTGTCTACAGCGTCTTGTATGCCGTGACCTTGATTGCAAAAGACTGGAATGTATCGTTCGTTTTGCGCGTGGCCTGTTGACATCAGCGTGAGCAGTAGCAAAAGGACGCCGGATTGAAATATTAATTTCTTCATTTGATTTACCTCCAAAATTTCGTCACGTTGCGTGAAGTTAGAACCGTCACATGCAGGCGCCTGCAGACTGACCACAGGCGCGTTACAAAGCGCAGACGAAGTCTGCATTTGGACGCGGCCGGTTACCTCACGGAATTATTATTTTTTCTAATGAACACGTAAGGGACGTGTTACCGATCTTCTTGACTCACTACAATGAACATCGAAACCACGCCAGTTTAAGCAACTGTCCACCGATCACTCGCATGCCGGGTGTGAACAACGTTCATGGAATCCACACACGTAGGCAACGTGTAGGATCTGGACGAATGAGGGCAGTAACTTGGGATATTTGCCGCCTACATAGTGCCTACACGAAAAATTAGCGGTCCAGAACGGGCCGATAACTTGTTGATTTAATGGTGCGCCCGGAGAGATTCGAACTCTCGACCACCTGGTTCGAAGTTAGGTTGCTGAATTGTAACTTATTGTTATGAAAGATAAGTTGTTGGGGCGCCCGTTGCCCCTTTGGCACGACAATGCACAACCACGCATCACTCAAACACGCAAATATCCCGCAAATTTAGCTGATCAGTTTTTCGCACAGTTTCTCTCGGAGCGGCTCAAGCATAATCGCTCCATTACAGCGATACCCGCTCAAGTATGCGGTCCTCACACATTCATCAGAAATCAGTCACTTATTAATCTGGCCTACATCAGGTTCGGTAGGCGCGGCAGGGCGACAATGCGTCCATATTCGATGAAATGCTCACATGGAGCAGCAGCAGATGGACGCAAGCAGAGCGCGCAGATTTGAAGTTATCGATACGGCGAAGACACGAAGCCCATTCGACCAGGCCGCCACCGATGCAGTTCGACGCTGGACGAGGCTCGGTCAGGATGAGGCGAAAACCGAGTTATTTGATGGCAAGGCCAGAGCCAATGCATCGGCTTACCAACGCAATATCGAATCGTACATTGGCACCGTAAATATCCCGGTGGGTCTTGTAGGCCCATTGCGTATTCATGGCCGTGTTGGAACGACTGATTACCGGGTGCCGCTGGCGACAACAGAGGCCGCGCTGGTGGCTTCTTATAACCGTGGTTCGAAACTGCTCACTGCTGCCGGCGGTTGCAACGCACGCGTTGTTGACGAAGCGGTGAGCCGCACGCCAGTGTTCGCTTTCGACAGACTGACGGATGCTGAAATTTTTGCCGATTTCATTACGAGGCACAACGACAAGCTGCATTCCGTTGTAGCCGGAGTCACTTCTCACGGACAACTGATCAGTGCTCGGCCGGTCATCGAAGGAAATCACGTTTACATCGATCTTCGTTACAAGACCGAAGACGCGTCGGGTCAAAACATGGTGACCTTCGCGTCCGAGGCGATTTGCAAAATTATTCTTGAACACACGCCAGTAGAACCAAGCTACTGGTTTCTTGAGGGAAATTTTTCGGGCGACAAGAAAGCGACGACACAAACACTGGGCGACGTGCGTGGCAAACGGGTTGTTGCAGATGCCAGAATTCCGCGCGAGCTCGTCTGTCAGCAGCTGCACACCACGCCAGACCGCATGGTCGATTACTGGTATGCGAGTGCTATCGGTGGAGTAATGAGCGGATCAACCGGTATCCAGGGGCACTATGCAAATGGGCTGGCAGCTTTGTACCTGGCCTGCGGCCAGGACATAGCCTGCGTTGCTGAATCAGCAACAGGCATCACGCGTCTGGAAACGACGGAAGAGGGAGATCTGTACGCGAGCGTCACACTGCCAAACATCATGGTTGGGACAGTGGGTGGTGGCACGGGTCTCCCCAGCGCTAAAGCATGTCTGAACATTCTTGGGCTCGCCGGCACGGGCAAGAGCACAGCCCTGGCAGAGGTCTCAGCGGCCATTGTTCTGGCGGGCGAACTTTCAATTATTGGGGCATTTTGCTCAGGCGACTTTGCAATGGCACATCGCTCTTTGTCGCGTGGCGAGCCTCTGACCAGGTGGAAATGACATGACCAGTTTTGTTTTAATCGCAATTCCGCCTGTGCTGCTTTTGTCGGCAATGGGCATACTGAGCCGGAATGGCAATAGTCGCATTATTGTCCAGGAGCTGAAACGTAAGGCGCTGCATATTAGCGTCGGTTTGACGGCACTCTCATTTCCGCTTTTCCTGACCGCACCGTGGATGATCATTACGGCACTCGGACTTGTAGTGGCTTGGTTGGTGGCCGTCAGGCAGATCCCAGCCCTTCGACAGCATTTTGGCACCGTTTTGCATGACATTAGGCGCGAGTCTCTTGGCGAAATCTATTTCGCATTTTCAATAGCCGGCCTGATGTTGCTCACGCAACACGAGCCGATACTTTTTGTGATACCGATCCTGATTTTGGCCCTGGCCGATGCATTTGCCGCAATCGTCGGCAAGATTTTTCCAATTGGCCCGTTAGCCGGCATTGCCAGAGGTAAGACAGCGGCTGGCTGTACTGCGTTTTTTCTTGTCGCTTTCATCGTCAGCTTTTGGTCACTTGTAGCCTTTGCTGACTTGCAAACGGCTCACGCTTTGATGGTAGCAACAGGTCTGGCCGTAACGACATGTGTCGCGGAAGCGATCAGTCGTCGCGGCATTGACAACCTTGTCGTGCCTGCCATGGCTTATCTGATTCTACTTTGTTCAAACATCCCCGACTATGCGGGAAAAACGACCATCGCTCAGTTACAACTTGAGTTAAACGCATTGGTGGCAGGACTTTAGTTATGAATAACATTCTCAATATGTTGCCAGCAGATCACGACGGCGTTGATGGCGAACCAACGGCGACGCCGGCAGCCGCCTTGCATGGATATCCGGCCCAGCTCGTCCTGGATGCAAATAGTTCCGCTTCGCTGCTTCCCTTCATGGGGGGAAAGGCCGCAAACCTGTACCGGCTCACTAAGCAAGGCGTGCGGGTTCCTGCATGGATCTGTGTCAGTAGCGATGCTTGTTCCGCGGCCTTCGCCGAACTGCAGCCCGTCGTGGAAGCACACTTGAGTGAGATCAAGTTCGATTATCCGGATAGCATCCAGCAGGAGAGTGACACCATTCGCGGTCTGATTGAGCGGACATCGATACCGGACACCGTTCGACGCGAGGTCGAGCGCGAGCTGGACAAAATAGGCGCCTCAGTCTATGCCGTACGGTCCTCCGGCCTGGCCGAGGATTCAAGCATGGGGTCCTACGCGGGACAGTTCGACACATATCTTTATGTGCCACGAGCCGACGTTCTCGATCGTATCAAGAGTTGTTGGGCGTCGGCCTTCGCCGCGAGAAACCTCGTGTATACGCACCGCAAGGGAGTGAAAACGACATCCCATGCAGTGGCAGTCGTCATTCAGGTAATGATCGATAGCGAAGCTTCGGGTGTCATGTTCATGGGAAACCCCGCCGGAAGCCTGGATGAAATCGTCATCGTCTCAGGGTACGGTTTGGGAGAGGGTATTGTTTCGGACCAGGTGGAAACCGATACTTATATTTACGACCGATTGCGCCATTCCTGGCGTTGCGAGATTGGAGACAAGAGAAAAAGTGTGCGCTTCGATGCCACGGCAGGGCATGGCACGACCCTGGAAGAAGTTGCAAAGGCGAAACGACGAGAGCCCATACTCACTGAGGAGCAGCGTGAGGCTCTTAGAAGGTCGGGCGAAACTATCTCAGGTCTCTACGATCATTTTCAGGATATTGAGTGGGCACTCGATGCGGGTGGTGAGCTGTACATCACACAGAGTCGGCCAATCACCACGATCCCCTGCGGGCGGCAGTCGATTTTCGACAACAGCAACATCGTGGAGAGTTATCCCGGCATTACTTCTCCGTTGACCGTTTCGCACATTCGGCACGCCTACGAAGTTTTATTCAGGAATGCATTACTGCGGCTCGGTGTCTCGAAAAAACGCGTCCTTCGAAACGATCACGTATTCAAGAACATGCTGGGGTACCTCGGCGGGCGTGTTTACTACAACCTGACCAATTGGTATCAGATGTTCCGCCTGATGCCTGCAGTAGAACCTTACCTCCCGGTCTGGGAAGAAATGCTGGGGATCACCAATAAGGTTGATCGACCGCAGCAGCCCTGGTCGAAGCACATTGTCCAGTTGCCCCGAATTGCGTGGGTCGCAGCGCGTGCACTGTGGTATTTCACATTCCTAAATCTCTACATGAATCGCTGTGCCGGCTCTTTTGGGCGTCTGCATCGATCCTTTCGGGCACGCAACCTGACTGAGATGGGCAATCACGAACTGGCGGATTTGTACCATAATCTCAACGCTCGGGTGCTGGACGGATGGGAAATCACGCTTCTTAACGATCTTTTTGCGTTCGTATTTGCCGCGACCGTAAGACGTCAACTGCGAAAGGTCGGTTTGGATGAGAATGTTTTCGGCGGACTGATGGCTGGAGATATTGGGCTGGAAAGCACAGCACCCATCCGATCGATGCTTGCAATGGCCGAGATCGTCCAGCGAGATCCGAGGTTGACTCGGCAGCTGAATGAGGCCCTTACCATGTCCCGCGACGATTTCTGCAGCCGAAGGCTTGAGGAACTCTTCGACAACGAGGATTTCGTGAGCGGCCTACGGCATCATCTGGAGCAATTCGGCGATCGGAGTCTGGAGGAACTGAAACTCGAATCCGCTTGTTTCCGTGACGACGCGCAGTCGCTCCTGCGGCTCATCTCGACCTATGCTGCGTCGGATGTCGATATGGAAAAGCTGGACGAGCATCGGCGGGAGACCAGGTCAAAAGCGGTGGCCGGTCTTCGCATTGCCCTCCGCGGGCGCCCCTTAAGGCGTCTCTTGATCGGTTGGACTCTCTCCCTGGCGCGCCGTTCGATTCGCTATCGCGAGAGCTCACGACTGGATCGGGCACGTGCTTTCGGCATCGTCCGGGCGATCTTTCGCTCTTTGGGAAAGAATCTGGCCGACGAAGGGGCACTGAATGACCCGGGAGACGTCTTCTACCTCACCGTCGACGAGGTGCTCGGTTTCATCACCGGCGCGTCCGTCAACCAGACGCTTCAGGGGCTGGTCGTCCAACGCAAGGCCGATCTGGAGCGCTACAAATCGTTCAGCCCGGCTGAGCGAATACGGTCTCAAGGAACCGTTCGACTCAACGTAGTACCTCCCAAGATCCATACGCCAGCGCGTCATGGGAACGGGACGCTTCATGGGACCGGCTGCTCCGCCGGCCTGGTAACTGCAGAGGCAGTTTTGGTGCACAATCCCGCCGATGCCGGCGACGTCCAGGGAAAGGTGCTGATAGCCGAAATGACCGATCCCGGCTGGGTTTTCCTCATGGTTTCAGCGGCCGGTTTGGTGGTAGAAAAAGGGAGTTTGTTGTCTCACACTGCCATCATCGGGCGTGAGCTAGGCTTACCGACCGTAGTCGGGGTTGAGGGAGCAACCGAGCTGATACGAAACGGTCAGGTCATACAGGTGAATGGACAAACGGGGGAGATCATCTTCAAGGACCAGTGCAGTTAATGAGCCCGCTGCCCCAACTCCTGTTTCTGATTGCGATCCTCGTGTGCGCCGGCTCGACCAACATGGCTTTTGTGAAAGCGCCGCTCCTTCGCGGGCTATCACGGCCAATGGATGGAGGCATCCTACTCCGCGACGGCAAGCGACTGTTTGGAGACAATAAGACGTGGAAAGGGTTCTTCGGCATGATTGCCATCACCGCTGTGTGGCTGGCCGCTGCTGGATGGCTTGCTATGAAATTCCCTGAAATTCAGAGTCTGTCACTGATTGCCTTCGAGGATCTTCAGTTTTCCTTCAACGTTTGGTTTTTCGGGGCTTTGTGGGGGCTCGCCTACGTGTTGGCCGAGCTACCAAACAGTTTCGTGAAACGACGAATGGACATACCGCCCGGGAAGAACGCCAAGGGCATGAAAGGCCTTGTCTTTCTCGTCTTGGACCAAGCAGACTCCGTGATTGGATGCGTACTCGTATTGCCCTTGTTCGGCCGCATTACCTGGCTGGACGCTATTGTACTGGTCGGCTTGGGGTCGGCTGCTCATTATCTCGCTAACCTGGGCTTGTTCGCCGTGCGTCTGAAGACACAGGCGGAATAACGATGGGCGGTAAAACAGGCCGACCATTCAGCCAGCACGCACGAAATGTGGTGGGGCGCATCGTTCTGGGGCATCTTGATCCGGCGATGGGCTTGACTCTGACAGGCCTGGCTTTGAGTGTTCTCGCGGTAGTCTTCACGGCTCGCGGGTTCATTGCGGTGGGCGTTATTTGCTTCCTGTACGCAGGGCTTTGCGATCTGTTCGACGGTGTCATCGCCAGGCGGTCAACGCGGACGAAAGAGCAAGCGGCTTTCGGATTGCAGATCGATTCCATTGCGGACATGGCAGCATTCGGTGTCGCCCCGGCTTATATGGCATTTCATCTCGGTTTGACCTCACCTGTCGAAGTGGCAGCGCTGATCTTCTACATCTGTTGCGCCGCCATGCGCCTGGCCTGGTTCAACGTGCATGGAACCACGGGTGACGGGATACAGCAGTACTATACAGGGCTTCCAGTCACCTATTCCGCCCTCGTTTTTCCAGTGCTGCTCTTGTTCGCAACCTCACCGAACGAGCCGCCTTTACTGTGGATGGTCCATGGGTACTTCTGGGTTTTTGGGGCGCTGTTCGTTCTGCGCATTCCGGTACCCAAACCGGGCGGAATTTTCTATGTAATCTTCCCGGTTGTCGCTGTCGTGCTCACCGTCTTCTGGGGGTTGCGTGTGTGAGCGCGCGTGCCATCGACTCAAGTTGATGCCGCAAGGCGCGATTATCGCGCCCTTCGGTCGCGAAGAAGTGGTCACAATCGCGGTTTGAACAACAGGATTACAGCAGGCAATAAGACAAGGTCTGCCACCATCGCAACCAGGATTACCACGGCAGTGATTATGCCGAAGTGCACCGTTGGTCCGAGATGCCCCAACATGAGGACCAGGAACGCCGAGGCGAGCAACAAGCTCGTCGCAATGATGGGAGGTCCCGTTTCGAGGAGTGTTGCGCGCAACGGTTCTCCCATGCCGGGCGCGTGGTCCCCCGATCTCGACCCTAGGTTCCGCTGAAGTCCAACCAAAAAGTGAACCGAGTCGTCAACGACAAGGCCCAGCGCGATGGCAGCGATCATTACCGTTCCGGGTGTCAGGCCAATTCCCGCCACGGACATGACGCCCGCCCCTATCACGATGGGTGTGAAGTTGGGAATCATGGCCAGGATTCCAAAGCGCCAGGAGCGAAGCAGCACCATCATCACGATGGAGATCACAACGAAAGCGATGGCAAAACTCTTGATCTGACTTTCGATCAGATAGCCCTCCATCTGGCCCATAAGCTTTACGTATCCGGTCATCTGGACGTTCAAGCGATCATCGTTAACAGTGGTTGCCAGTCGCTCCTCGATTTTGTAGAGTTCATCGACCATACCAGCCGCCTCCGTGAGGCGAACCCGCGCTGATATGCGGCCGATGGAGTAGTCGTCCTGAATAAGTCTGTCGAAGTCATCCTGAGACTCGAGCAGCCGATAAAAGTGCTCCACCGCCTCCCGCGTGTCAGGCAACATTCCCTCGGGTGCGCCCGATTTGCGATTCGATTCCTTGAGAACATCGACCACGGAAATCACTTTGCTGATCGCGTCGTTCTTCTCAAGCCACCTTTCGAAATCGTCGAGGCGTCGTAGCACTGTCGGATCTTTCAGGCCTCCTCGAGGGCTTTGAATGAGGAACTCAAGGGACGTGCTGCCCCCCAGCGCGGAATCAATTTCTTCCGTGTCTGTCCGGAAAACGTCCCCAGCCGGAAACCATGAAAGCGGGCTCACACCGATCTCCAGGGTTCGCACCGACCACAAGGCTCCCATCACAAGCACGGTGGAGAAAGCAATCGTAAAAACCTGTGCACTTCGGCGAGGTCTGCCAAGCGCCGCCAACAGGCGTGCAAAGATGCTCGTATGACGGCGTTGCAGCCACTTCTGCCGGGGCGGCCGAACCCGCAACAGGGCCGCGGGGACGACGATCATACTCAAGAGGAAGGCAAAAAATGCGCCGGCCGCGGCAAACACAGCGAACTCGCGTACGGGCGCCAACGGGCTTACCAGTAGTGACAGCAATCCCACGATTGTGGTGACGCTGGTCAGCACGCACGGAAGCATCAAGTGGGCTACCGCCTCGTGCACGGCCTGAGCCTTCGAAGTACCGCTGGCGAGCCGACGGTGATACTCGGCCAGGATATGAATGGAGTCGGCCACACCCACTGCCATGATGAGCGGCGCGAGAGCCGAAGAAAGCAAGGTCATCTCTGTGTGAGTCGCGGCCATAAGACCGAATGTCCAAACGGTCGATGCGAGCACGACGCCCGCGGGTATAAGGGTGGCGCTCAAACTTCGAAAGAGAAGAAAAGCACCTACAAGAACAAGTGCGAGCGTCACCGGCCCGATAATGCTTAACTCTTGAGCGCTATACCGAAACACCGTCTCGTCCAGCACGGGTGTTCCCGACAGATGGATTCGAAGATTCGGGCAGGAGGTATTTCGCCTCTCGACTTCACCGGCAACTCGCAGGGCGTGCACGAAAGCGCTCTTCCCCTCGACAGTATTTCCGTCTTTGGACATCTCGACGATCACAGCCGCCGCTGTCCCATCCGCGGCAACCAGTGTTCCTCTGTCCAGCGGACTGTCCAGGATAGTCCGTTTCAGCGATGAGGGAATTTGCTGGCCTTTAGTGGTCAGCGAAATGGCTTTTTGTGCGAACGGCGCGGCCGCAGCTGCCTGAGTAATCCGATCGATCACCGCCAGGCAATCGGGAAGGAAAACATCCGTCGCGAAAACCCCGATGATGGCCATCTCGTCGCCGCCGAAGCGGTCGTGGAAATGTTTATAGTTCCGGACCTCGGTATCGTCTTCCAGAAACCAGATATCGATCGAGTTATTGAAGCTGATTCTCGTGGCAACGGCTGCAGCGATCACTGTGAGCAGTGCCGCCAACACGAGGATCGTGTTCGGACGACCCAATAACGCGCGCACCAAGGATCGCGGCCAATCAGTCATGGGTTGCCAGCCCTATCCTGGTGCTCACTTTGACCAACGTCTCCAGCCCTCGGGCAGTGGCATCCAGCAAATCCTCGTCAGGGACAACCCTTCCAGGCTCGGTCAACAGAATCACCGTGGACCCGCCAAAATGGAAGTATCCTTTCTCCTGGCCTTTTTTCACCGGCCCACGCTCGAATGTCTGAACGACACTGCCGACGGTCAGTGCGCCCACCTCGACCTGAATCAACCGTCCGAAGGTTGTGCCGGACAGCACGGTGACCATGCGCTTGTTCCGAAAGCTCGGCGCACCGGCTGCCAGTGCGATCGGATGTACCGAGTGCAGCCACCGCCCGATACGCACCGGGCTGGATGCCTGGCCATTCGCCGGGAAATGAAAACGGTGATAGTCGCAGGGGGCCAGGCGGATAACGAAGCAGGCGCCCGGTTGAAATCCAACCAGGTCCCCAACGAGCTCATCGATGCCGACGGTGCTTCCTTTTACCTGGAGTCTGCCCCCCGGCACGTCGGCGAAAGCCAGTACCCGTCCTTCTGCTGGAGCTACCAGATGGCGTGGGTCCCGATCGACCGGTCGCATCTCCGGGTTGAGCTTCCGCGCAAAAAATGCATCCAGGGAATGGTAGGCGGCAGCGGGAAACTCTGACTCGGTGTCGTCGATACCGTAACGACGTATAAAGGAAGGGATCTGCCGCCGGCTTATCGGGGATCGGCTCAGTAGACCCGTGAGATGGCTAAACCATTCTCTTTTGATCAATGTGTGCAGAAGCGCGGGTCCCCACCGTGTCTCATAAAGAAAGCGGAGTTCGCGCTCGCCGTACACTTGCTCAGCTCGTAGCTCCCCGGATTCCCGGTCGACAAAAGTGATCTCGTTCCTCGTAGGAGCCATATGCTATTCTTTTGCTCTCCCGGATGATGCGGCCGCAGCATTGGGAACGACGTGGATTATACCATTGCAACGATTGACCGCTCCGCGCCTGAGTTTCACGAATTTGCACGACTCCCGCATGTTCACTCCCTGAATTCTTTGGCACCGCGCCCGGAAGAGGTAATCCTGCAACTCGGGGCCGACAGCCTATTCTATAGGCATGGGGAGACCCAGCTTTTTGTTTGTCATCGAGAAGGCCAGCCCGTCGGCCGTGTTGTCGCTTCGGTGGATCACGACTTTCCCCACCAGGAAGTGGGTCATTTCGGGTACTTCGAGGCTTGTCCTGAAAAGGCCTGCACCGAGAAGCTCATGCAAGCCAGCGAGGCATGGCTAAGGGAAAAGGGCAAAAAGCGCATCGAAGGTCCGATCAACCTCAACATGCTAGCCGGCTATCGCTTCCAAACGGCAGGGTTCGACACGCAGGCGTTTCCCGGGGAGCCGCGCAATCCAAAATACTACCCCGATCTGCTTTGCTCTCTCGGCTACCGCGAAGTAGCCCTCTGGCAAAGCTGGGACATTTCTCGGTGGGCGCTGCTCGGGCTACGGGCCATCGACTGGCTCCGACGCTCGAAAAGGCGAGCGACCATGGCTCGCGGCTATCGTGTCGAGGCGCTGCGAACGGACTGCCTCGAGGAAGAGATTCGCAAGATCCATTATCTCGTCCACGAGATTTTTGCTGACAACTACGGGTTCAGCCCGATCGATCTGGCAGAGCACATCCAGATGCAGGGCGGAGCGATGGATGGATCGACAAAAGTCGCTGGTGCCTTTCTATATCACTCGACGACGCCCGAACCCGTGGGTTTCTCGTACGGGTTCTACATGGATCAAACTGCGATTTTCCATACCTTTGGTGTGACTAACGCACACCGTGGCAGCGGCGGCGCAGACCTTCTTTTCCATCAAGGGCTGCAGGAGGTTCGCGGCGAGGGAGTCTCGAGGGCCATCGGTGCCCTTGCCAAGGAAGGGAAATCCAAGTACGAGCGCGTTGGCAGGCCGCGAAGAGCCTATGCCATTGTCGGTAAGGATCTGTGACGATAAACGATCCGAAAGATCTGGTCGGCGTAAGCTCTCGTCCAGCACGAATTTGGCGCTATCTCCTGGTGATGTTCCCACCACACATCATGGGGCTATCGGGAATAGTGAAGTTCTATGCTGTCTATTTTTGTCTTCAGGCACTCGCGAGCGACGAATCAGTTCACATTACGTTGAACTCCATGTTCGGCGCATTCAGCATCGTATTGTTTTCGCTCCTCCTGCGAGTTTACGATGAACTGAAAGACGCGAAGGCCGACATTCGTCTGGGCCGCGCCGGCGATCCTCGCTACATGGACCGTCCCATTGTCACCGGGGCGGTGACGATAGAGGACCTCGTAGTTCTTCGCTGGGTGACTACAGCTTTGCTGATCGTCATTAATGTGCCTTTGAGCGGATGGCCGCTGATCGGCTTTGCAGTTCTTTTTCTGGTGACCTGGCTCTCGTTTAAGTGGTTCTTCTGGCCAGCGATTTCCAGGCATCTGCTGTTGGCGTTCGTCACACATAACCCCATAACTTTGTTTTTCGGCGGTTACATCGTGGCCGTCTACGCCGGAGATTACGGCGTACATCACATCGACGCCTGGGCGCTGGTGCTGTTGTTGGCGTTTTGGGCCCCTCTGGGAGCGTGGGAAACGTCCCGGAAGATTCGAGCTCCGGAGGACGAAACGGAATACGAAACCTACAGCCAGATCTTCGGATGGAAGCTGGCACCCTTCGTGCCGATCGCTTTCATTATTCTGGGCACGACTTGCATGATTCTCCTATCGAGCCAGATAGGGCTCAACTGGGTTCTTCCGGCCGTTGTTGTGGTTGCAAGCCTGGTCCCTGTCTCCCGCTGTATTGCGTTTCGAGTCTCTCCGAGCCAGAAAACGGCTCATATACAGCCCTTCGTGGAGCTGTATGCCGTCGCCATGGACCTGGGCCTGCTGGTGACGCTATTAGTCTCGCGCGGCCTCGATCTAAGCCGGTTTCCGGCATTATGAGGTGACGCGCGGTCTTCACAACCTGATCCATGAGTGAGTAATGGCGGAAGGTGTGAGCGACTATGTAGCGATGGCGCTTAAACTATCTCTGCCTGTCACGACGTCATTTTTCAAGTCGGTTGACTGACCGCTGCTGGGCGGAAGCGGTCAATCGCTCTCCTCAACTTGATCTGACGCTGTCAGAACGGTTAAGTCTGGGCCACAAACGGAAGATGAAGCGCCCGGAAAGATTCGATCTACCGACTACCTGGTTACTAACCATGTGGTTCCGTCAACAGCTATGCATCACTCGCCGGATGATCGCGGTTGATTTGCGTATTGGACGTTCCTTTTGTTCGATGCGACCGGCCCGCGGATACATGCATAGTGCCTGTCGCCTAATAGCGGCCCTTGGCAATTCGAGGAACGCAACTTCTCGACCGGCAGCAAGTGATCAGTTTCGGCTATTTACCTAGTCAGTTACGTCGTTGTTAGCGCAACAACCTAGGTCGCGTAGTACCAGTCTCAAAAATCCACGCCAATGGCAATCTGAAATCGTTCGATAACGTCGCGAAGAAAGCGATTAGGGTTGTCATCTTCCGCATTTATGGGAACGCCATAGCTCAGCCGCAACACTCCAAGCGGGATCAGAATTTTGGCGGCAATACCCACTGATTGACGGAGTTCGGAAAGCTCAATCGCGTAGTCTAGACTTTGCCCATCGTCATCCAGGAAACTAACGTTTTCCGTGGAAAACACGTTACCTATGTCATAGAAGAATCCGATTCGTAAATGCTTTTGCCATTTTTCGGGTAGTGGCATCATCAGCTCGAACTGGGCGGAAACGAAGAGATTCCCGCCGTAAGGGTTGCCTAGGCTATCCTTCGGCCCTAATCGGTTCTCTCGGTACCCGCGCACCGAGTTCGGCCCGCCTGCGAACCAGTTAAGATTGGGTGGCAAAGAAGATGTCTTCGAACCGTACTTCGCGCCGAATCCCAGCTTGACTCCCATCTTCGCTGTCCATCTGCCATTTAGAGGCCAGTATTTGCTGAGCTCGTAATCGACGACGTAAAACTCGACTTCGCTCCCGGGAACGGCAGTCTTGAAGCTGAGCAGTTGCTCTAGTCCATGGCTGGGGAACACCTTTTTGTCGCGCGTGTCGTAATGCCAGCCGAACAAGAATTGAGCGGTCAGATAGTCTGTCGATGACTCATTCCCCTGTACTGTGGAGTTGCCATTGTTGCGCACCCAGTCCACAAGTTGATCACTTGCCAGTGGCCCTGTGATGAGTTCGGCATCCTGAAGACTAAGCCCAAATCGAATCGCCTGCGTCTCTGCTACGTGGTAGCCATACTCCAGCAGGCCCGCCGTCAGATTAGCCTCAAGTTCTGAGGTGTCCGCAGTGAGCTGATCGATGCGCCGCGACGAGATCGCGATGGTTCGACTGATCCCGTTTGGTTGAGCATAGGGATCCGAGTGCAAGACTTCGGCCGCGGTGCGAAACTCGCTCGCCTCTATCCGTGCGGCAAAACGCTGACCGGTCCCCAATATGTTCTCGTTGACGAAGTAGCCATGCAAGCTGGCTCGATGCGATTCCGAATAACCGCCGCCACCCCCATAGCGCCGGGCCGGTGCTTCAGTGATGGTAATCAGTACATCGACTTGGTCGGGCGCATGTTTTACCGGTCTCTGGGTAACTTGCGCACGTTCAATGTACGGCAGACGCTCCAGTCGCAATCGGGATTGTTCGAGGGCAACTGTATTTATGTGAGTTCCCTCGAGCTGAAGCAGTTCCCGCCGCAGTACCTGATCGTCAATCCGATTGGTGCCCAGGAACTCGATTCGCCGAACATAGATGCGGCCGTCCCCTACCTGCGCCGGGAGTTCGAAGGACATCAGAATTATTAGAAACGCCAGCAAGCTTAAGTTGCGCATTGGATCACAGGATCATCGGAACCGGTCTTTCAATGTCTGTTGAACGGCTTGACCGCTATTAAGAGCGTAAGCAGCCACTCAGTATCCACAGATGTCGTTCATTCAACAAGAAAAACCTGGCTCGTCACCAGGTTGTTTTGTAAGTATGTAAATGCATTGACTACTGTGCTGCGGGAATTTTGGACTTCCCCCGATATCGTAGACAACGCCGAGCTTCAAAATGAGGTCAGTAACTTGGGATATTTGCCGCCTACATAGTGCCTACACGAAAAATCAGCGGCCCAGAACGGGCCGATAACTTGTTGATTTAATGGTGCGCCCGGAGAGATTCGAACTCCCGACCACCTGGTTCGAAGTTAGGTTGCTGTACTGTAACTTGTTGTTATAAAAGAAGAGCCGTAGGGGCGCCCGTTGCCCCTTTTGCACGACAATGCACAACCACGCATCACTCAAACACGCAAATATCCCGCAGGAGTTAACAAGCTCAGTCTGGCTTTTTTGACAGATGTTCAGTTGGATCTGGCGTGCCTTG
>SMUY01427523.1_pt1 | contig 22391 bp, 16 predicted proteins | sample 2456441 | NCBI WGS metagenome assembly SMUY01 (sample SAMN11095931, study PRJNA526329) | marine sediment metagenome | biome: Marine sediment; feature: Surficial sediment; material: Deep marine sediment; isolation source: Hadal surficial sediment | place: Pacific Ocean | collected 2014-11 | depth...
GGTCACGATCATGACCTCGGCTTGCATGCCGGGATGGAGCGCGGCCAGCTCCGCCGCCGCCGCAGCGTCCTCGACCACCAACTCGACCCGGGCCAGGTAGTAGCTCTGGCCGCTCGCCTGATCGGTCAGCAGGTCGGCCGAAATCGAGGTCAGCCGCGCCGCCGCGGGCGCCCGGTGGCGCTGGTTGAAGGCGGTGAAGCGGACCTGGGCGTCGAGCCCGTCGCGCACCACGTCGATGTCCTTGGGATCGATCCTGGCCTCGACCACCAGGCGCACCTCCTGGGGCACGATGTCGAGCAGCGGCGCGCCCGAGGCGATCACGCCGCCGGCGCTGTGCACCCGCAGGTCGACCACGGTGCCGTCGAGCGGGGCGCGGATCTCGGTGCGTGCCAGCACGTCCTCGGCGGCGCGCAGGCGCTCGTTCAGGTCGTAGAGCTCGGCCTGGGCCTTGCGCAGCTCCTCGACCACTTGGTTGAGCCGGGTGGTCTCGAGATCGGAAGCGCGCAGGCGCGCCGAGCCGATCGACTGGTGGGCGCGGGCGATCTGGGCCTGATGCAGGTTCCGGCTGCCCTCGATCTCGGCGACGCGGCGCTGCAACTGCAGCAGCTTGGGTTTGCGCGCGAAACCCTTGTCGTAGAGCATGCGCACGTCGGCGAGCTCCTCCTCGACGAGAGCGAGCTGTTCGGTCTCGGAGCGGATCTGGCCCGAAATGCCGGCGATCTCCTCGCGGTATTCGGCGCCGCGCTGCTCGAGGATCGCGACCTGGCTGCGCAGCGCCGCGCGGCGCGCCTGGAAGATATTGTCCTGGCCTTCCAGGACCTGCCGTGTCTTGGGGTCGTCGCGGCGCCCGGTCAGGGCCTCGGTATAACGGACCCCGTCGCGCCCGTCGCGCTCGGCCTCGAGCCGGGCCGCCAGTGCGCTGGCCACCAGCCAGCGGCCGTGCAGCAACTCCAGGCTCGCACGCGGGGTGGTGTCGTCGAGGCGGATCAGGACCTGCCCGGCGGCGACCCGGTCGCCCTCGCGCACCAGGATCTCGCCGACGATGCCGCCTTCGAGGTGCTGCACCGTCTTGCGATAGCCGTCGATGCTGACCACGCCCGGCGCGATCGCCGCGCTTTCCAGCGGCGCGACCGCGGCCCAACCGATCAACCCGGCCAAGAACACCCCGACGATGGCGACCGATGCCACCGCCTCGCGCCCCAGGTCCGGGCGCTCGAGATCGGCGAGCCCGGCGGCCGGGCTTTCGGTCTGGTTCTCCGGGGCGCCCTTAGGCGCGCTCAAGCTGCTCATGGTCGTCCTCGTTGTTGTGGGCCGCTGGGGCGCGGCTGGCGGCCGGGCCGGTCACCGTTTTCAGAATCTGGTCGCGCGGACCGAAGGCGGCCGACCCGTCCGAGCGCAGCACCAGGATCTTGTGCACGTGACGCAGGAGACTCGGGCGATGGGCGATCACCACGGTGGTGGCTTTGGTCTCCCGAAGGGCGCCGAGTGCGGCCACCAGCGCCGCCTCGCCGCTCTGGTCCAGGTTGGCGTTGGGCTCGTCGAGCACCACCAGGCGCGGCGCGCCGAACAGGGCCCGGGCGAGTGCGATGCGCTGACGCTGGCCGCCGGACAGCACCGCGCCGCCGTGGCCGATTTCGGTCTCGTAGCCCTGGGGCAGGCGCAGGATCAGCTCGTGAACCTGGGCCAGCCGCGCCGCCTCGACGACCGCGGCCGGCTCGACCTCGCCCAGGCGCGCGATGTTCTCGCGCACGCTGGCGCCGAACAGCTCGACGTCCTGTGGCAGATAGCCCAGGTAACGGCCCAGGTCCTCGGAATCCCATTGCCAGAGGTCGGCGCTGTCGAGACGCACGTGGCCGGCGGTCGGCTCCAGGTTGCCGACCAGCAGCCGCGCCAGGGTCGTTTTGCCCGACGCGGTCGGCCCGATGATGCCCAGGCTCTCACCGGGTTCGAGCTGAAAGCTCAGGCCCCGCAGGATCGTTTCCGTGGTCCCGGGATGGGCGTAGGTCAGGTTCTCGACGGTCAGCGTGCCGTTGGGGGCGGGCAGGGCCATGGCCGCGCCGCGCACTGGCGCCGCGTCCAGGATCTGCTTGATCCGGAGGTAGGCCGCGCGCGCGCCGACCGCCGATTTCCAGGAGTTGATCGCCTGATCGACCGGCGAGAGCGCGCGCCCCAACAGGATCGAGGAGGCGATCATGCCGCCGGCGGTCAGCTCGTTGCCGATCACCAGCCAGGCGCCGAGGCCGAGCATGGCGATCTGCAACGCCAGCCGGAACCCCTTGGCGGCGGCGATGAAGGCGCCGCTGCGGTGGCTGGCCCGGGCCAGCAAATCGAGGGTGTTCTCGTTGGCGCCGCGCCAGCGCTTGAGCAAATTGCCCAGCAGCCCCATGGCCATCACGGCATCGACGTTGCGCGCCGCGGCCTCGGCCTGGCGCAGGGCCGCGATCGAGGCAGCGCCGGAACGCTCGACCAGGCGCCGCGAGGCGACGTCGTTGCCGAGCGCCAGGGCCAAAAGGATCGCCGCGCCGAGCACCGCCAGCAGTCCCAGCAGGGGATGCAGCAGGAAGATCACGGCGAGGAACAGCGGCGTCCAGGGTGCATCCAGAATCGGGAACACGGCCGAGCCGGTCACGAAGCCACGCAGGGTCGAAAGATCGCGTAGACCCTGTATCGAGGGCTCGCGGTTACCCTGAGCGGCGCCGGCCAGACTGGCGGCCAGCACCGGAACGCTCAGGCGTGCGTCCAGCCAAGTGCCGAGTTTCACCATCGAGCGGCCGCGCACCACCTCGAGCGCGCCCAGTGCACCCAGCGCGACCAAGGCAATCAGGGTCAGATAGAGCAGGGTGTCCGTACTGCGGCTGGCGATGACCCGGTCGAAAATCTGCAGCATGTAGAGCGGCGCGGTCATCATCAGCAGGTTGATGGCGAGGCTGCACAGCACGACGACCCGAAACCCGCCACGGCAGGCGGCCAAGGTCTCGCGCAGCAGGTTCCCGGCCTGGCCCGGCTGCTTGGGTGCCGACTGCTTGGATGCCGGCTGCTGGTGTATCTGCGTCATCTCTTTCAAACTCCCTGGCCGGACGCGGCGTCGAGGGCCGCGCCCGGCCGAACCGAAGCGTGCGAAAAAAAGCGCCTTAGAACAGGAAGTCCTGCGCCTCCAACTGCGCCGAATCGACGCCGAGCAAGGTGATCGAGTTGCCGTCGCCGAAGTCGATGACGGTGTCGTCGCCGATCTGCGCGGCGGCGGCCATGACGTCGGTGAAGGAGGCCGCCGCGGTCAGGCGGCGCAGGTCGATGATGTCGCCACCCGCCACACCGGCGAGGAAGTCGGTGATCGTGTCGTTGCCATGGCCGTCGGCGAACACGAAGCTGTCGTCGCCCAGGCCCCCGGTCATGGTGTCGTCGCCCGAACCGCCCTCGAGGGTGTCGTCGCCGCCGCGCCCGTCGAGGGTGTCGGCGCCCGCCAGGCCATAGAGGCCGTTGACGCCATCATCGCCCGAGAGCGTGTCGTCACCGCTGTCGCCGGTCGCATCGACCGACTCGATCGCGATCTCGACGGCGACCTCGCCGTAGCCGTCGATCACCAGGGTCAGGCCGTCGCTGGAGTAATCGACCGAATCCTCGGGGATCTCGAGGGTGATGTCGAAGGTGTAGATTCCCGCGCCGACGTCCTCGTAAGACCCGGGTGTCATCGAGGTGACGTAGCCGTAATCGTCGCCGCTAACCGTGAGGCTCAGATCCGTGGTCGCCGCCTTGAGGCCGTCGCTGATCGCGGTCGCCAGGTTGCTGCTGTCCGCGCTCAGCACCGTGACCGAACCGAAGCCCCAGATGTCCACCAGCTGCTGGTAGTAGGGCACGACGTATTCGGTGACCGCGAACACCGGGATGATGCCGGCCGCCGCGAGCAGCTCGCCCACCGCCACGACCTCGGGATAATCCTCGTCCTCGATTTCGGTATCGTAGTCGTTGGCGCCCAGGGGGGCATCGGCGTAATCGCCCTCCTGATGAAACGCCGCGTCGGTCGAGAGCACGACGAACTTCTGGGCGCCCTCGCGGAAGCCGATCTCGGCGCCGCGCAGGGCGACCTGCAGCAGGCCCTCGAGCTGGGCTTCCTTCCAGTCGGTGCCATACTGGGTGCGCAACCCATCCAAGGTGTCCTGGATCGCCACCTTGTCGCCGCTTACGGCCAGGTGGGTCTGATAGACGTAGTCGCTGGCATAGATGGGTTTGCCGCTGTCGTCATAGCCGACCCAGACAGAATCCGATCCGAACACGCCGACCGGCTTGTCGATGAAGGAGCCGACGCCGAACTGGACGTCGCCGTCCGCGTTCAGGGCATCGAACAGCCCGGAGAACTGCGACTGGACGTTGGGCAGGTCGTCCCAGAACGAACCGGAAAGATCCTGCAGCATGAACACGTCGTAGATCGCCGGCAGTTCGCGGACCTCGACATTGACGGAGACCGTGGCCTGGGAGCCGGGGCGCAGGGTCACGCTCAGCGCCTCGACCGAAAGCGCGCCATCGCCGCTGGTCGTGCTGTCGACCGTGCTGGCGCCCAGATCCCGGGTCCCCTCCGCGGCGACGTCCATGACCACGGAGTCGGCCGTGAGTTCGGGTTCCGGCGTCGGGTCGGGTTCCGGCGTCGGGTCCGGCTCGGATTCCGGCTCCCGCTCGGGCGCCGCGTCGAAGGCCGGCAGATCGCCATCCAGGTCGATCGTCCCAAAGCCTTCGACCTCGACCTCGAGCTCCTCGATATTGCGCACGGTCAGGCCGAAGGAGGTCACGTAGATCGGATGGCCGGCGCTGCGCGCGGCGGCGTCGTTGAAAGCGTGGCCGGTGGAACGTTTGTCGTTGGCGTTCTCGGCCATCCAGTCCCGCAGGTCCTGGAGTTCGTCCCACATTTCCTGGGTCAGCTCCCCGGGAACGAGTTTGATCGTGAGCGTATCGGAGCCCTTGCCGCCGTCGTAAAAGTCCGTGGCGCCGGCGTTGTCGCCGAGGGTGTAGCTGAGCGTGTCGTCGCCCTTCCCGCCGTCGACCACGTCGGAGCCGGAGCCGCCGGTCAGCTCATCGTCGCCGTGGCCGCCGCGTAGCCAATCGTCGCCACTCGCGCCGTCAACGGTGTCGTCGCCCTTGTGGCCGCGGACGACGTCGCTGCCGTCAGCGCCGGAAATGACGTCGTCAGTCTTCGTGCCGTCGGTCTTGGTATGACCGCCGCGCACGAAGTCGGACGGGCTGGGTCGGTCCGCCTTGGCGACGAAGTCCGAGTGAACCTCGACCTCGGCATCGTCCGAACCACCGCGTTCCGGGCCGCGGCCAAGGCCGTGCCCACGCTCGGAGTGGTCATCGAAGCTTGGCGCGAAGGACACGCCCGTGTCATCCGAGCCATCATCCGGCGAATCGTCACCGCCGCCAGGGGCACGGAAGGGGCCCAACGCACCGTCGCCAAAATCGACACTCGGAGGGGGTGGTGGGCTCTCGAAATCGAACAACTCGTCGCCGGAATCACCGGATTCGGACGGTCCGAACGAGTAGCCCGGGCCGCCGCCGGCGCCGAGGAACCCGTCCGCGCCGAAACTGCCGGAGAAGCCAGATCCGCCGAAGGCCTCGCCCTCGTCGTCTTTGTCGCCGTCGGAATCCTCGAATTCGCCGTCCAGGCCGGGATCGCCGGAATCGCCCAGGCCGCCCTCATCGAGGGCATCCTCACCGAAATCTCCGTCGAGATCCGCCTCCAGATCGGCGGACAGAAGATCTTCATCGAGGGCGTCCAGCTCCGGCCCAATGGATCCGGGGCGCCCGTCCTCCTTGTCATATTCAGCCATCAGTGCCTCCAAGTGCCTCGTGCGGGGGTCGCGTTTCGCGGAGGAGGCGCCGACTGGTCTGCCGGATTGATTGCGGGGCCAATTTGCGCTTCTTGCGTGAATGATTTATTACTTGAATAGGTTTCTTTTTGTTAATATTATAAATAAGAAATGTAATAATGCATTGTACTTTTTATGTAATGATTGTGTATCAAATTTCAGATACTGTTTATTATTTGCGACGCTGCGCCGGTTTCCGCGGACCTCCGGCCCACGGCCGGGGATATTTCCGGCCGATTTCCCGTATACCGAGGTTAACAGTCCATTAACGGCCGCTGTGGCAAGGTCCGAATCCGGTGCCTCCAATCCAGCGCCACCGGCCGGAAAGAACGGGGCATCAATAGATTGTGATGACGCGACCACTATGGCAGAAGGGCGACCGTGGAAACGCCGCGTTCGTCCTGCGGCCCGGGATCCTGAGTTCCAACCCCGGCCGCCGCGCGGAGATGAAGGCTTGATGGCGGGAAAGCCGATCCGACACCGTAATCCGGCGACGCTGGCCGCGGCCCTTATATTCCTGTTCCTGGCCCCGGCGCTCGGCGCCCGCGCGCAGGATGCCGCATTCGACGCCTGGCTGGACGGGGTCCGGCGGGAGGCCGCCGCGGCCGGAATTTCCCAGGCCACGATCGGGGCGGCGCTGACCGGCCTGGCGCCCATCGAAAGGGTGCTCGAACTCGATCGCCGGCAGCCTGAGTTCACCCGGACCTTCTGGGCCTACCTCGACCGCGCCGTGACCCGGGACCGGATCGAGCGGGGCCAGGCGCTGGTGGCCAAGCACGCGGAGCTGCTGCGGCGGATTCGGCGACGCTACAACGTGCAGCCGGGCTATCTGGTGGCGTTCTGGGGCCTGGAGAGCAACTTCGGCAGGCACACCGGCGGGTTCTCCGTGATCGGCGCGCTGGCGACCCTGGCCTACGATGCCCGCCGCGGCGCCTTTTTCCGCGCCCAGTTGCTCGACGCCCTGCGCATTCTCGACCAGGGCCATATCGGCGTGGCGGAGATGGCGGGTTCCTGGGCCGGCGCCATGGGCCAGCTGCAATTCATTCCCTCGACATTCGTCAACTATGCGGTCGACTTCGACGGCGACGGGCGCCGCAACATCTGGACCGACCTGCCCGACGTCTTCGCCTCGGCGGCCAACTATCTCTCCAGCATCGGCTGGCGCGGCGACGAGAAGTGGGGCAGGGAGGTGCGCCTGCCGGCGGATTTCGACTGGGAGTTGGCGTCGCTCAAGCTGCGCAAGCCGCTCGAGGAATGGCGCCGCCTGGGCATCCGCCGCGCCGACGGCGGCGCGCTGCCGGTCGCCGACATCTCGGGTGCGATCGTCGCACCCGGCGGGCACAAGGGCCCCGCGTTCCTGGTCTACGGCAACTTCGACAAGATCCTGAACTGGAACCGCTCACTGCTCTACGCGATTGCGGTCGGACACCTTGCGGACCGGATCGCCGGGCGCGGGCCGCTGCGCGCCGCCCGCCCGGCCAAGGAAGAGCCACTGTCGCGCGCCCAGGTCGAGGAGATGCAGGGCCTCCTGGCTGCCCTTGGCTTCGACGCCGGCGAACCCGACGGCGTGGTCGGCTCCCAGACCCGCGCCGCCCTGCGCGCGTTCCAGCGCGCGGCCAAAGTGCCGCCCGACGGTTACCCGACTCCGGAACTCCTGGCCAGCATTCGACGCAAGTCCGCCGACCGGGGCCCGACCAACTGAGCCAGGCCGACTGAACCTGGCCTCGATGAACACAGCGTTGCCGACACGGGAAGAGATCATTAGACTACGACATCTGCTAAGATGATGAGCCAAACACACAACATGAAGCGAATCGGCCGCAAAATCCGGCTTTTGCCGCTGGTCCTGGCCGGACTTGGCCTGGTGTTGAGCGCCTGCCAACAGCCGCGACCAAAACCGCCCGCGACCACGAGCGCGGCGGCGGCGCCGCTCCTCGACCGGGCGCCGAGCGCCTACAAGCTCGGCAACCCCTACCAGATCGGCAAGGCATGGTATTACCCGAAGGCCGACTACAGCTATAACGAGACCGGCATCGCGTCCTGGTACGGGCCCGGCTTCCACGGCAAAGCGACCGCCAACGGCGAGCGCTTCGACCAGAACGCGCTGACCGCCGCGCACCGGACCCTGCCCATGCCGTCGATGGTGCGGGTCACCAACCTGGACAACGGCCGCTCGATCAAGGTCCGGATCAACGACCGCGGACCGTTCAAGAACGGGCGCATCATCGATCTGTCGCGGCGCGCTGCCGATCTGCTCGGTTTCCGCCGCCAGGGCACGGCCAAGGTCCGGGTCGAGATCGTCGAGGACGAAAGCCGCGCGCTCGCCACTGCGGCGCTGACTAAGGACGCCGCCGCGACCGCCCCGGACGCCGCCCCCCGGACCCCGGTGGTGGTCGAGAACTTGGCCCAGGACACCGACGACGGCACGGCGCCCACCGGCACGGCCACGCCGGCCGGCAGCCAGACCGCGCTGGCGGTGCCGCGCGCCGACCGCGCCGAGGCCCGGCCCAGCCCGGTGGTTCCGGTGCCCGACGGCATCGTCACCACCATGCCGGTGCGTTCCGGGCAGATCTACGTCCAGGCCGGCTCGTTCACCCAGATCGCCAACGCCAACAAGCTGCGCGCCCGCCTGATCAAGATCGGCAAGGCCCAGATCGCCCAGACGATAGTGGACCGGCGGCGCTACTTCCGCGTACGCTTCGGGCCGATGGGCTCGGTGGACGAGGCCGACCGGCTGCTCACCATGCTGATTGACAACGGACACAACGACGCGCGCGTCGTCGTCGAATGACCACCCGAACCCAGGCCCTCAACTCACCCGCGCCCTCAACTCAACGGACCGAGCGATGATCGATTCCGGACTGCGCCGTCTCCGGCCGGCCCTGGCCTTGGCCGGCCTGCTGGCCTGGCTTGCCGCCGCCGCTATCACCACCACTGCGACCACCCCCGCCGCCGCCATCGAGACCACGGCGCGGGAGGCGTTTATCGTCGATGTCGTCACCGGCCGGGTCCTGCTCGCCAAGAACGCGGACGATTCCATGCCGCCGGCATCGATGAGCAAGATCATGACCACCTACATGGTGTTCGAGAGGCTCAAGGATGGCCGCGTCTCGCTCGACGACGAACTTCCGGTCAGCGAGAAGGCGTGGCGCAAGGGCGGCTCGAAGATGTTCGTCGAGGTCGGCAAGCAGGTGCGAGTCGAGGACCTGCTGCGCGGCGTGATCGTACAGTCGGGCAACGACGCCTGCATCGTGCTGGCCGAGGGCCTGGGCGGCACCGAGGAGGCCTTCGCCGCCGAGATGACCCGCAAGGGCCGCGAGATCGGGCTGACCGGCAGCAGCTTCGCCAACTCCACCGGCTGGCCCGACCCCAACCAGCGCATGACCGCGCGCGATCTCGCGACCCTGGCGCGGCGCATCATCACCGACTTCCCCGAGTACTATCACTACTACAGCGAAACCGAGTTCACCTACGCCGACATCCGCCAAACGAACCGCAACCCGCTGCTCTACAAGTCGCTCGGCGCGGACGGACTCAAGACCGGCCACACCGAGGAGGCCGGCTATGGGCTCACCGCCTCGGCGGTGCAGGGCGACCGGCGCGTGGTTCTGGTGCTCAACGGCCTGGAGAGCCAGAGGGCGCGTTCGGAGGAATCGGTGCGCCTGATCGGCTGGGCGTTCCGGGAGTTCGGCAACTACACCCTGTTCAAGGCCGGCGAGACGGTCGAGGACGCCGGCGTCTGGCTGGGCGCGGACCCGACGGTGCCGTTGATCGCCGAGCGGGACCTAACGGTCACCCTGTCGCGCAAGGCGCGCCTCGATATGGAGGTCACGGTGGTCTACGACGGCCCGATTCCGGCGCCGCTCGAGGTCGGCCAGCAGGTCGCCACGCTGATCGTCGCCGCGCCCGGCGAGGAGACCGTCGAGATGCCGCTGGTGGCCGGCGCCGCGATCGAGCGCCTCGGCTTCATCGGCCGTATCACCGCCAGCGTCAAGTACCTCGTTTTTGGCGCGCCCTGATTCCGCGCCGATTGACCCAATGCGGTCCGCCCGGCACATTGGCGCCATGGCGGACGCGAAATTCATCACCTTCGAAGGCGGCGAGGGGGCCGGCAAGTCGACCCAGATCGGCCTGCTGTCTGAGGCCCTGGCCGCGGCCGGGATTCCGGTCCGAACCACCCGCGAGCCGGGCGGCAACCCGGGCGCCGAGCAGATCCGCGAACTCCTGGTGACCGGCGCGGCGGACCGCTGGGACGCCATGACCGAGGCCCTGCTGCACTTCGCGGCCCGGCGCGAACACCTGCGCGGCGTGGTGCGGCCGAGCCTCGAGGCGGGCCAGTGGGTGCTTTCGGACCGCTTCGCCGATTCGACCCTGGCCTACCAGGGTTACGGACACGGCCTGGGGCGGGCGGCGATCGAGCGGCTCTACGCGCTGGCGGTCGGCGACTTCGCGCCCGACCTGACCTTGATTCTCGATGTGCCGGTGGCGCTCGGGCTGAAGCGGGCCCTGGGGCGCCGCGACGGCGAGGACCGTTACGAGGGCCTGGGCGCCGAGTTCCACGAACGCCTGCGCCAGGGATTTCGCGAGATCGCCGAGCGCGAACCCGGCCGTTGCGCGATCATCGACGCCCGCGGCGAGGTGGCCAGTGTGCAGGCCGCGATCCGCGCTTGCGTGGCCGAACGCCTGGGGGTCGCGCTGGCATGACCGAAGCACCCGAATCCGGCCCGGCGCCGCTCGCGCCCCAGGCCAACCCGGAGCTGCTCGGCCATGAGGCCGCCGAGGCGACCCTGCTGCGGGCGTTCCGTTCCGGGCGCCTGCCGCACGCCTGGCTGATCACCGGCCCGCGCGGCGTCGGCAAGGCGACGCTCGCGTTCCGCTTCGCGCGCTTCCTGCTGGCCGGCGGCGGCGCGCCGGAGCTGTTCGGCGGGCCGCCCCAGACCCTCGCCCTGGACTCGGCCGATCCGGTGTTCCAGCGGGTCGCCGCCGGCGGCCATCCGGACCTGCGGCACTTAAAACGCGGAAACGACCCCGAGACCGGCAAGCCCCACAAGGAGATCCGGGTCGACGACGTGCGCCTGGCCAACGACTTCCTGCACAAGACCTCGGCCGAGGGCGGCTGGCGCGTGGTGGTGGTCGACCCCGCCGACGATCTCAACCTCAACGCCGCCAATGCCTTGCTGAAATCGCTCGAGGAACCGCCGGCGGCCGCCGTGCTGCTGCTGGTCGGCCACGCGCCGGGACGGCTGCTGCCGACGATCCGCTCGCGCTGCTGCCACCTGGCGCTCGGCCCGCTGCCGGAGAACCGGGTCGTCGAACTCCTGGACCGCCACGCCCCCGAACTCGAGGTAAACGACCGCGCCGCCTTAGCGCGCCTCGCCGAGGGCAGCATCGGGCGCGCCCTCGAGTTGGCCGCGGGCGGCGGGCTCGAACTCTACCGCGAGATGATCGCATTGGTCGCCGAGTTGCCCGCACTCGACGTGCCGCGGGCCCATGCCTTCGGCGACCGGCTGGCGCGGGAGCGCGACGGCTCGACCTTCCGCACCGGCATGGAACTCCTGATCTGGTGGCTGGCGCGGCTCGCCCGCGCCGCCGCCGAGGGCCGACTGCCGCCCGAGGTGGTGCCCGGCGAGGCGGAGACCATGGCGCGGCTGATCGCGGCCGGCGGCCTTGTGCGCTGGCCCGGGCTGTGGGAGAAAACCGCGCGCCGCTTCGCGAATACGGAAAGCGTCAATCTCGACCGCAAGCAGGTCGTCATCACCACCCTGCTCGACGTCCAGGCCGCCGCCGCCTGAACCGCGACCGGCCGTTTTTGAAGGCGTGCCCCGATTTCGCGCTATGGGCGGCGCGCGAGGAGAGTTCGATGTCCGGGTCCAAGTCCCGTTACTACGTGACCACGCCGATCTACTACGTCAACGACGTGGCCCATATCGGGCACGCCTATACGACGCTGGCCTGCGATGCGCTGGCGCGTTTCATGCGCCTGGACGGCCACGACGTGATGTTCCTGACCGGCACCGACGAGCACGGCCAGAAGGTCGAGAAATCGGCGCAGGAGGCAGGCATGGACCCGCAGGCCTTCACCGACCGGGTGTCGCAGAACTTCCGCGACCTGACCGGCGCCTGGAACTTATCCAACGACGACTTCATCCGCACCACCGAAGCGCGCCACATCCGCTCCTGCCAGGCGATCTGGAGCAAGTTGGTGGAGGCGGGGGAGATCTACCTGGGCAGCTATGCCGGCTGGTATGCGGTGCGCGACGAGGCCTTCTACGGCGAGAACGAACTCACGGACACGCCCGACGGCAAGAAGATCGCGCCCTCCGGCGCCGAGGTCGAGTGGGTCGAGGAGCCGTCCTACTTCTTCAGGCTGTCGGCTTGGCAGGACCGGTTGTTGGACTTTTACCAGGCGAACCCGGACTTCATCCTGCCCGAGAGCCGGCGCAACGAGGTGATCTCTTTCGTCAAGGGCGGACTCAGGGACCTCTCGGTCAGCCGCACCACCTTCAAGTGGGGCGTGCCGGTGCCGGACGATCCGGACCACATCATGTACGTTTGGTTGGACGCGCTGACCAACTACATCACCGCGGTCGGCTATCCGGACACCGAGAGCGAGTCCTTCCAGACCTACTGGCCGGCCGACCTGCATATAGTCGGCAAGGACATCCTGCGCTTTCACGCGGTCTACTGGCCGGCCTTCCTGATGGGGGCGGGGATCGATCCGCCGCGCCGGGTCTTCGCCCACGGCTGGTGGACCACCGAGGGCGAGAAGATCTCCAAGTCGCTGGGCAACGTCATCGATCCCCACGAGCTGGTCGCCAAATACGGCCTCGACCAAGTGCGCTACTTCTTGTTGCGAGAGGTGCCGTTCGGCAACGACGGCGACTTCTCGCACCGGGCCTTGGTCGGGCGCATGACCAACGACCTGGCCAACGATTTCGGCAACCTGGCCCAGCGCTCGCTGTCCATGATCGCCAAGAATTGCGACGGCCGGCTGCCCGAGCCAGGCGATCCGACCGAGGCCGACCGGGCGCTGCTGGACGCCGCCGGCGGCCTGCTGGCGCGGCTGCGCGGCGACTACCGGGTCCAGGCTTTCAACCGGGCCCTGGAGGCGACTTGGGAGGTGATCGGCGCCGCCAACCGCTATATCGACGAGCAGGCGCCCTGGACCCTGCGCAAGACCGACCCCGCACGCATGGGCGCGGTGCTCTACACCGTGGCCGAGGTCGTGCGGCGCCTGGCGATCCTGAGCCAGCCGGTGATGCCCGGTTCCATGGGCCGCATGCTGGATCAGCTTGGTGTGCCCAACGACGCCCGGGACTTCACGGCGCTTGCGGTCCCGCTCGCGCCGGACACCGCGCTGCCCAAGCCCCAGGGCGTGTTTCCGCGCTATGTCGAGCCGGAGGCGGGCGCGAATTGAGGCCCTGCCGGTCCTGCGCGCGACCGCTTGACCTCACATTAACTATTGCGAAGCGGCGCCAGGGCCGTCATATCACTAACAGGATATTAAGACATATCGGATAGTTTTCGGGGAGCTGGGAAGGCCATGGATCTTTTCCGGACGTCGCAACGGAACCGCGCGGGTACCGAACCTATGACTCCCGAGGAAACCAAATCGTTGATGTGCGAGCGGCCGCCGCCGCCGCGGTCGGTTCGCGAAACCGGCATCGGGCTGAACAACCTGATCGGCCTGGTGGTCAAGACCATGTACGTGCGTGGTCTCGAGACTTCGTCCCAGCTCGCCGAGGCGCTCAAGCTCAATACGGCGATCATCAACGGCCTGATGGAGGAGATCAAGGAACGGGCCCTGATCGAGAACCTGGGCTTGGCCGGCGACAGCCAGCATTCCGAATTCCGCTTCAGTCTGTTGTCAAAGGGACGCGAGTGGGCGATCGAGGCCCTCGGCCTGTCCCAGTACATCGGTCCCGCGCCGGTGGTCCTGGAAGACTACTACCGCCAGATCGACCGCCAGCGCATCAGCCTCGAGGCTATCGATCGCGATTCGCTGATCGAGGCCCTGCGCGGCCTGGTGGTGCCGGACAAGCTGGTTCGGCGCCTGGGCCCGGCGATCAATTCCGAGCGCTCGCTACTGCTGTACGGCCCGCCAGGAAACGGCAAGACCACCATCGCCGAGGTGATCGGCGGCATCTTCAAGATGCTCATCCATGTACCGTACTGCCTCGACGTGGACGGCAGCATCATCAAGGTGTACGACACCACGCTGCACCGGGCGGTCGACGACGTGTCTCATCCGGAACAGACGCTCGCCAAATCGGCGAGCTTGCGCATCGACGATATCGACCGGCGCTGGGTCGCCTGCGAGCGACCGGTGATCATCACCGGCGGCGAGCTGACCCTCGAGATGCTCGACCTCAGTTTCAATCCCCACGCGCGCTATTACGAGGCACCGCTGCACGTCAAGGCGATCGGCGGCACCTTCATCGTCGACGACCTGGGCCGCCAGTTGGTGCGGCCGGAGGACCTGCTCAACCGCTGGATCACGCCGATGGAAAAGCGCGTCGACTACCTGACGCTCAACACCGGCAAGACCTTCTCGATCCCGTTCGACGAACTGCTGGTGTTCTCCACCAACCTGTTGCCCGAGGACATCATGGACCCGGCCTTCCTGCGCCGGATTCCCTATAAGGTGGAGTTGGGCGCACCCAACATGGAAAGCTACCGCAAGCTGTTCCAGAACCTCTGCGCGCAGTACGAACTCCCCTACGACGACGCCGTGCCGGAGCTGGTGGCGCAGGAGCTGCAGGCCACCTTCGACCAGCCGCTGTCCTACTTCCAGCCGAAGTTCATCGTCGAGCAGTGCGTCGCGGCCTGCAAGTACGTTGGCAAGCCGTTGACCATGGACCGCGATCTCCTGTTCGACGCCATGGAGAACCTCTCGGCCAAAAGCGAGAGCCAGCGCGGCAACGGCAGCGCCCGCCCGAACGGCGACGGTAATGCCACCGCCACCGCCACCGCCGCCAAGGGCGTGGTCGGCGGCGGCTATATGATCTCAAAGTAGGCGTTATTTCAAAGGTCCTTGATATTGGCCGCGTCCCTTCCGTGGCGCGCGGGTCGCCTGGGTGATTGACCGCGACCGGCCGCTTGGGTTATCTGCTGGCAGCTTCGCACCCATTCCCGCCACTAATACCAAGAACCGTTGATGCTGGTCGATTCGCACTGCCATCTTGACTACCTGGAACGCGACGGCGACCTGGACGAGGTGGTTGGGCGGGCGCGGCGCGCCGGTGTCGGCGCGATGATCACCATTTGCACGAAGCTCTCCGAGTTCGACCGGATCCGCGCTATTGCGGAACGCTACGACGAGGTCTACTGCTCGGTCGGGGTGCATCCGCACGAAGCCGAAGACGAGGGTCAGAAGGACGCCCGGCGCCTGGTCGCGTTCGCCGAACACCCCAAGGTCGTGGGCATCGGCGAGACCGGCCTCGACTACTACTACGATCACGCCCCGCGCGAACGCCAGCGCGCCAGCTTCCGCGCCCATCTCCGCGCGGCGCGCGACAGCGGCCTGCCGGTAATCGTGCATACGCGCGATGCCGATGACGACACCGTCGCGCTGCTGCGCGAGGCGCGGGAGGAGGGGCCCTTCACCGGGGTCATCCACTGCTTCACTGCCGGCCCCGGGCTGGCCCAAGCGGCCCTGGAGCTGGGCCTCTACATCTCGGTCGCGGGCATTGTGACCTTCAAGAAGGCCGAGGAGCTGCGCCACACGCTGAACCAGGTACCGCTCGAGCGCCTGCTGGTGGAGACCGACGCGCCCTACCTGGCGCCGGTGCCCAAGCGCGGCAAGCGCAACGAGCCGGCCTATGTGGTCCACACCGCCGCGGCGCTCGCCGCGCTCAAGGGCGTCCCGTTCGAGGCGTTGGTCCGGGTCACCGGCGACAACGTCTTCCGCCTGTTCGCCAAGGCCGCGCGACCGGCGCACCCGCAAGTCCCGATATGGCAATCCCCGGCATGAAGATTACCGTTCTCGGCTGCGGGGGCTCCGGCGGGGTGCCCTTCGCCGACGGCACCCCGGGCGGCAACTGGGGCGTCTGCAATCCGGACAATCCGCGCAACCGGCGCCGCCGGGTGTCGATTCTGGTGGAGCAGGGGGACACCGCCCTACTCATCGACACCTCGCCCGACCTGCGCGCCCAACTGCTCGACAGTGGGACCGGGCGAGTCGATGCGGTGCTGTTCACCCACGCCCACGCCGATCACTGCCACGGCCTCGATGAGTTGCGCACCATGGCCTATGCGCGCGGCGGCCCCATCGACGCCTACATGGATCGGCCGACTCGGGAGGCCTTGATCCGGCGCTTCGGCTACGCCTTCACCTCCAGCCACGACCCCGATGGGTTCTATTCGCCGATCTTGAACGACGTTCCGATCGAAGGCCCGTTCGAGGCCGGCGGCGTTCGGGTCGTGCCCTTCGTGCAGCAGCACGGGCGCGAGACCACTCTGGGCTACCGCTTTGGAGAGATCGCCTATTCGACCGACGTGAGCGCGCTCGACGAGGCGGCCTTTTCGGCCCTGGACGGCGTCAAGCTGTGGATCCTGGACTGCCTGCGGGACCGCCCGCATCCGACCCATTCCCATCTGGCGCGGTCGTTGGAATGGATCGCGCGGGTCGCCCCGGCGCGCGCGGTGCTGACCCACATGAACCATCAGATCGACTACGAAGACCTGAAGCGGCGCTGCCCGCCCGGCGTCGAGCCGGCCTACGACGGCATGGTGTTGGAGGTCTGAAAGCTCGGAAGGTCCATGTGGATCGCGGAACCGGACTGTCGATCACCGGTACCGCTTGCCGTAGGTCACGCGCAGGCCGGGCAGGCCGTGTGCCTCAATCAATTGCTGCCAGGAAGCAAACTCCTCGGCCGACAGCTTGTAGCGACGGCAGGCATCATCGACGCTGACCAAGCCGCTCCGTACCGCGTAGACGACTTGCGCCTTGCGGTGGACGTGCCAGCGCTTGGTATCGGGCGCTGGCAAATCGTCGACGCGGGCCGGCACGCGGCGCGGTCTATCGGGCACTTTGGGCATGACCTCCAGTCCAACCCGACAACACTGTCGGTCGAAATCACGAAACGATGACGGGTTCCTAGTCAAGATTCGAGGTCCGCGGAATTCGCAAAATTACGTAGGGGAAGCCGGCGGTCGATTCCGGTGCCGAAGCCGCTTCGGTGTGGCCCGGAATCAGGCCGTCTGGTCGTCCAGGGCGGCAAGCGCCATGCGGACCAGGTGCGACAGGCTGCGCGCCTGCATCTTCTCCATGACCCGGGCGCGATGGACCTCGACGGTCCGGGGGCTGATATCGAGATGCGTCGCGATCATCTTGTTGGGATCACCGGCTACGAGGCGGTCGAGCACCTCGCGTTCGCGCGCCGTCAACCGCCCCAAGTTGTCCCGGGCGCCACCGACGAACGCCTCCTTTTCTCGAATGCGCCGGCCGATCTCGAGCGCCTGATGGATGCTTCCGAGCACGAGTTCGCCACTGAACGGCTTTTCGATGAAGTCCACGGCGCCGGCCTTGAGCGCCTGGACTGCCTTGGGCACGTCGCCGCGCCCGGTCACCACGATGACCGGGATCGCGATCCGGTCATCCTTCAGCTTCTGCTGGAGTTCGAGCCCGTCCATGCCGGGCATGTGAATGTCGATCACCAGGCAGCCGTCGCCCGACTTCTTGCCGGCGTTCAGGAACGCCGCGGCCGAGGCGAAGCCCTCGGCCTGGAGGCCCGCGGCCTCGGCCAGGTCCACCATCGTGGCCCGCAGATCCGCGTCATCATCGACGATGAAAACCGTGCCTTCGTTGTTCATCTATGACTATGACCTCATATTGCATCAAGTACCCGGCGCACCGCCGGTAGGGGCACCCCCGCGCCGGTTCGCGATCGCGGAAGGTCCTCCTCCAACCGCGCTGGGCGACCGTGCCGACCCCATGCCGCGCCGCGCGTGGCGGACGACGCCATCCCCGGCGGACTCGCCCCGGCCATGCGGCCCATAGGCAGGCCTCGCCAAGATAGATAAAGCCTTGTTTCGCATGCGCAATGGAAAACTGCACGTCGGAATTCGGATATTGTCGCATCGGATGTGGCGCCTCGAAAATTTTCCATAATATGCATTATGCGCGGTTTTGCGATTGGCCTGGGGTGACGACTCAAGGTCTCCTCCATCGAAACGACGCATATTCTCAAACCGCTCGACTAGCGTTCTAAACTTGAATCTCAATCCTTGATGCGCCTTTCAAGATTGACGGCCCGCTGCCACTTCTGTCCCCCGACGATCATACTGGCATGGCGGGCGCCAAAATCCGGGCGCAGGCAGTGCAATACGATTGGCGGCCCGGCGCCGCGGGGCCCGACCATCCGTTTACAATCATTGGAAGAAGCGACAAAGATTAATTATCAAAAATCACGACTCTCTTTTCTAAATGGGATGACCCTCTAATGTTGAAATAGATAAAATCGCGCTCTATAACCAGTTGCATAGTATTTTTTCTTACGTATTCTATCTTCCATGGTGTGGGAAGGACGCATTGTTTCGGCTGGCGACTGGATGGAATGCAAGATCTCGGTCGCGTCGACCGCCGGGGCGAACTTCTCTTGGGTCGGCCAGCTCAAGATGCGGCCGGAGGAATGGCGTGATTTCTGCGCGAGGATGGGCTTGTCCGAGGTCTCGACGGACCTCTGGACCAGCGACGTGGCGCCGGTCCCGCCAGCACCACGGACCCGAAATCTCTAAACACGGCCGCCCGAACTCAGGTTCGAACTCCCATCTCCTCGAGGCGCTTGGCGGCCCATTCGTGGCCGCGCGCGGCCGAGCGGCGGAACCACCGGATGGCCTCGTCCAGGTCCTTATCCACGCCCCAGCCGTTCTCGTACATTTGGCCCATGTTGTATTCGGCGTAACTGTCGTATTTCTCGGCCGCATCGCGGAACCAGCGCAAGGCCTCCGAATAGCTCTGCGGCACGCCCCAACCTTGGCGGTGCATGTAGCCAAGGTCGTTCATGGCGTTGATATGGCCCTGCTCGGCGGCCCGGCGGTACCACGTCACCGCTTCGGCGTAGTCCGCCTCGGTGCCCTCGCCCTTTTCGTACATCCAGCCGAGCCGGTTCTGCGCCGCCGCGTGCCCCTGTTCCGCGGCCTTGCGGTAGGCGCGCAGGGCCAAGGCCAGGTTCTTGCGCACGCTCTGGCCGTAGTAATGGCGATCGCCCTTTTCGAAGTTCTCTTCCGCGCCGGCCCCGCTTCGGGCGGCCATCCAGGAAAACAGCCCGCCAGCGCGCCGCTTCTTGGGTTCGGGCTCCGAACTGGTGGCGGACTCCGTATCGGGCCCGGAAGCCGGCGCCAGATTCGGAGGCGGCGCGGCTTCAGCCGGTACGGTCGCGGACTGTACGGCGCTGGTCGGCGCGGGCTTTGGGGCGGGCCCGAACAACGGCTTCGACGTCGCATGGGGCGTGGCGGGAGTCGCTATCTCGACCACGGTGCTGTCCCCTGCCGGCGCTGTCGCGGTGTGCCCCGGCCATTCCGCGATGTCGTCGCGAATCGCATTAAAGGCCGTGTCGCCGCCCTGGGCCGCGGGTTCCATCCCGGATTCGCGCCCCTTTTCGTGAGATGTCGCGCCACCGGATGCCGCCGCCGCGCCGTCGGCCTTGTCCTCCGTGGAACTGACGCTCGAAAATGGCGCCGGTTCGGGCTCCGGCTTCGGTGCCGGCTCGAACGCCGCCTGGGCTTCCGGTTCCGGCGATGGCTCCGCTGCGGATGCGGGGTCCGGCGCCACGGCCGGCGCCGCCGGCTCTTCGGCAGCCACCTCGTCCCGGCTGCGGCTGACGATCAAGCTGAGCGGCACCGAGCGGGGCTGCGCGCCTTGCGCCGGCGCCTCCGCCTCGATCCCGGTCGCGATCACGGAGACCCGCATGCGCCCCTCGAGGCGCTGATCGAAGACCGAGCCAAAGATGATATTGGCCTCGTTATCGACCTCCTCGCGGATCCGATTGGCCGCCTGATCGACTTCGAACAGCGTCAAGTCCATGCCGCCGGCAATGTTGACCAAGACCCCGCGCGCGCCTTTCATCGAGACGTCGTCGAGCAGCGGATTGGAGATCGCCGCCTCGGCCGCCTCGAGCGCCCGGTTCTCGCCCTCGGCCTCGCCGGTGCCCATGATCGCCTTGCCCATCTCGGCCATCACCGACTGGATGTCGGCGAAGTCCAGATTGATCAGGCCGGGCATGACCATCAGGTCGGTGACCCCGCGCACGCCGGAGTGCAGCACCTCGTCCGCGATCCGGAAGGCATCGGCGAAGGTGGTCTTCTCGTCGACAACCCGGAATAGGTTCTGGTTCGGGATCACGATCAGGGTATCGACCTGCTTGCCGAGCTCGATAATGCCGGCCTCGGCCACGCGCATGCGCCGGAAGCCCTCGAAGTGGAACGGCTTGGTCACCACGCCGACGGTCAGGATTCCAGCTTCGCGCGCGGCCTGGGCGATCACCGGAGCGCCGCCGGTGCCGGTGCCGCCGCCCATGCCGGCGGTGATGAACAGCATATGCGCGCCCTCGAGAGCGCCGAGCACCTCGTCGAGCGCCTCCTCCGCCGCGGCACGCCCGACGTCGGGCCGAGACCCCGCCCCCAGGCCCCGAGTCACGCCCCGGCCGAGCTGCACCCGGCGCTCGCATTGCGACTGTTCCAGCGCCTGGGCGTCGGTGTTGGCGACCAGGAAATCGACTCCATCGAGCTTGGCGCGGATCATGTTGTCGACCGCGTTGCCGCCCGCGCCGCCGAGCCCGATCACCATGAGGCGCGGGCCCGTCGGCCCGTCAATCGAGGTCGTTGCGGAACCTTCCGTCATGGCCTCCTAAATTCCGGGAATGTCGATCCCCGGTATCCATATTTCCGAGATACGTCAAACACTAGAGGGGATGATACCGCGCCGCAACAGTTACCGCCACGGGACCCACCCCGCCCCTCGCCCCGCGCCCCGGCCCGCCCCTCGGGGTCTTGGCCGGCCCAGTCGCGGCCTCTATGCTCGTCGGCATCATGCCCCAGGACCGGTCGATACCCGCCCCTACCGCCCACGCAGCCCACGCCGCCTCTGCCGCCGCCATGCTGCGCCTGATCGAGGTCATGGCACGGCTGCGCGACCCGGAGACCGGCTGCCCCTGGGACATCGAGCAGAGCTTCGAGACCATCGCCCCCTACACCATCGAGGAAGCCTACGAGGTCGCCGATGCGATCGCACGCGGCGACAAGGAGGCGCTAAGGGACGAGCTCGGCGACCTGTTGCTCCAGGTGGTCTACCACGCGCGCATGGCCGAGGAGGATGGCGACTTCGACTTCGCCGCCGTGGCGGCCGCGATCTCCGACAAGATGGTGCGCCGCCACCCCCACGTGTTCGGCGCCGAGGACGTCGACTCGGCGGCGGCCCAGACCCGGCTCTGGGAGGACCAAAAGGCGGCCGAACGCGCGGCCCAGGCGGCGAAGCGCGGCGGCCAGCCCAGCGTGCTCGACGGCGTCGCCCTGGGCCTGCCGGCGCTGACCCGAGCGGTCAAGCTGCAGCGGCGCGCCGCCCGGGTCGGCTTCGACTGGCCCGAACTCTTGCCAGTTGTTGACAAGATCGAGGAAGAACTAGCTGAATTAAAACAAGAAATCCACGACGGCTCGCCACCGGAACGGGTCGCGGACGAACTCGGCGACCTGCTGTTCGCCCTGGCCAACCTGGCGCGCCACCTGGACGCCGATCCCGAGGCCGCGCTGCGTCACGCCACTGCCAAATTCATGCGCCGCTTCCAGGCCATCGAGGCGCGCTACGCCGACGCGGGGCGCGCGTTGACCGAGGCCAGCCTCGACGAGCTCGAGGACGCCTGGCGGGCGGTCAAGCAGGCGGAGCGGGAGTAACCGCCGTTCAGTCGTTGGCCAGCAGGTGCATCAGGCTGGAAGTGTCCCAGCGCCGGCCGCCGCGCGCCTGGATCTGGGCGTAGAACTGGTCGACCAGCGCCGCGACCGGCAGGCGCGCGCCGTTGCTCTTGGCCTCGGCGAGCGAGATTCCCATGTCCTTGCGCATCCAGTCGACCGCGAAGCCGTAGTCGAACTTGCCCGCGCACATGTTCGAGGCGCGGTTGTCCATCTGCCAGGACTGGGCCGCGCCCTTGGAGATCACGTCGATCACCAGGTCCATGTCGAGGCCCGCCTTGATGCCGAAGTTCATGCCCTCGGCCAGGCCCTGGACCAGGCCGGCGATGCAGATCTGGTTGACCATCTTGGTCAACTGGCCCGAGCCGGTCGGCCCCATCAGGGTGCAGGCCCGCGCGTAGCAGTCGATGACCGGCTTGGCACTGTCGAAGGCCCCCTGCTCGCCCCCGCACATGACCGTGAGCGCGCCGTTCTCGGCGCCGGCCTGGCCGCCGGAGACCGGCGCGTCGATGAAGCCCACGTCCCGGTCCTTGGCGAGCCCGAAGATCTCGCGCGCGACGTCGGCCGAGGCGGTGGTGTGGTCGACGAAAACCTTGCCCGAGCCGAGCCCGGCCAGGATACCGTCGTCGCCGA
>SMUY01079469.1_pt1 | contig 22356 bp, 19 predicted proteins | sample 2456441 | NCBI WGS metagenome assembly SMUY01 (sample SAMN11095931, study PRJNA526329) | marine sediment metagenome | biome: Marine sediment; feature: Surficial sediment; material: Deep marine sediment; isolation source: Hadal surficial sediment | place: Pacific Ocean | collected 2014-11 | depth...
AACGATGGTGGAGTCCGCCAACCTGTGGAAGGGCGATGATCTTGCCTGCTTTGGCGCTCTCGACCGGCCGGGGGACCGGACTGTCCTTACCCAGGGACAAGTGAGTGCGAGAGCGATGGTAGTAATCGAGGTACGATGCGAGAATGCGCCGTAGGCGCCGCTCGTCGACAAGGATCAGATGGTCGAGGCATTCGCGCCTGATCGAGCCGATCCCCCTTTCAACGAAGGGGTCCTGCCAGGGCGCGCGTGGCGCCGTCACGACGTCCTCGATCCCCATGGCCTTGATCCTGGCGCGAACCAGGGCACCGGTGACGCTGTCCCGGTCGCGGCTCATGCGGCTGATGAGGGCGCGGACATCGCGTGGGATCGGTGGGCGTCCGCCGCTGCGCCGCCGGGGTTTCTGCGGCGTACCAGGTATTCAGGAGGCACAGCCCAATTCAAGCACGAAAGCGCAGCCAATTCGAGACGCGAGTACCGCGCCAGACAGCAAAATTACCGGAATGAAAGCCGCCGGCAGCGCGGGTTACAGCAGCTCCCGGATGTCACTGTGACGGCCGGTGATATAGGTCGTCATGGCCTGTTCCGCCGCCTCCGGGTCGCGCTGACTGACCGCCTCGACCACACACGCCGTCATGACCTCGTGGGCGCGGGCGATGTCGTGCCAGGTGCCGCGCCTGTTGGCGATGAAGAACCACAGCCGCAGGTGGAGATTGAAGATACGCGGCACCGCCTCGGCGATGTAGGTGTTCTGGGCGGCGCGCGCCAGGACCTCGTAGAAGCGCCGGTCGAGGGCCACGTAGCGGTCGATATCGTCGTCCTCGGTCGCCCGGATCAGGCCGACCTGCAGCGCGGCCAGTTCGCGCGCGTCGGCCTCGGTGGCGCGACTTGCCGCCAGGCGCGCGGTACAGCCGTCGATCAGGCCGCGGAACTCGTAGATGTGCTGGACGCCGGTCGCGGTGATGTCGGCCACTAGCATGCCCCGCTTGGGCAGATGGGTGACCAGGCCTTCCATGGCCAGGCGCTGCAGGGCCTCGCGGATCGGCGTGCGGCCGATGCCCAGGTCCTCCATCAGGGCCTTCTCGACCAGCACCGCGCCCGGCGGCAGTTCGTGGCGGGTGATCTTGGCGACCAGGAGCTGATAGGCCCGTTCGGCGAGGGAGCGCGGCGCCGGCTCGTCGGCGAGCGCGAGTTGCGGCGCGGTCATCGTGTCCCGTCTTCCGGTGCGACGCCGGCGAAGGCGAAGCGCGCCGCCAGCCCGTCGCGGTCGAGGTCGCGGCCGATGAACACCATCTGGCGCACCCGGTCCAGGGTGGCGGGGGTGATCTCGAGCTGGCCGGCGGTGAACTGGACCAGCGAGGCCGCGCCGTCCACCACCATGAAGCCCTTGGCGCGCAGCACCTCCGGCGGCAAGCCGGCGAAGAAGCTTTCGAGCGCCGCGCGCGTGACCGGGCCGGCGGCGTCCAGGACCTCGGACTCGAAGTCCGGGTGGTCGTGATGGTGGTGGTGGCCGTGTTCGCCCGGCCCGGGCTCCCAGCCGCTCAGGGCGTCGAGCACCAGGCCCGCGTCGACGTCGCAGTGCTCGGTGGTCACGATCCGGGCGCCCGGGTTGAGCTCGGCGACCTCGGCGCGCACCGCCTCGAGCTGCTCGGGCGACGCCAGGTCGGTCTTGTTGAGCATCACGATATCGGCGTGGGCAACCTGGGAGCCATAGAACTCGCCCAGCATCTCGCGCATGACCGCAAACTTGGCGGTGTCGACCACGGTGACGAAGGGCCCGATCGCGACCGAAGCGCGGAACTCGGGCGCGGAGAAGCTCTCGATCATCTCCTCGGGATCGGCGACCCCGGAGGCCTCGATCACTACGTGCTCGATCCCGGCCTTGTCGCGCAGCTCCTCGATCGCGCTCAACAGCGGCCCCTTGAGGGTGCAACAGAGGCAGCCCGAGGTGAGCTGGATCATGTCGACGGCCTCGCCTTCCAGGATGGCGCCGTCGATACCGACCTGGCCGAATTCGTTGACGATGACCGCGAGCTTGCGCTCGCGGGCGCGGGCGTCGAGCAGGTGACGCACCAGGGTCGTCTTGCCGGAGCCGAGGAAACCGAAGATCATGTTGACCTGCATCTCAACCCTCCGCCGCCACCGGGACGTCCTTGGAGTCCCCGAGGGAGTCTCGCTTCGCGTTCTGGTCCTGGAACTTCAAGGCCTCGACGAAGACGTCCTGGAAATCGGGCTGGGAGGCGAGCGAGACGTGATCCATGCCGCGCGCGAGTTCCTCGGCGCGGGCGCGCTCGGTCTCGGACAACAGCGCCATCTGGGCGCCGAGCGCGGCGGCGTTGCCGTAATAGGTGATCTTGTCCAGGGGCAGCTCGGGCAGCAGGCGGATGCGCACCGCGCTTTCGATGTTGATGTAGTTGCCGAAGCCGCCGCAGAGCATCAGTTCCTCGATCTCGTCGTCGGCGATGCCCATCACCTTCTGCAGGGTCACCACGCCGGAGCAGATCGCGCCCTTGGCCAGTTGCAGCTGCCGGATGTCGGTCTGGGTCAGGGTGATATCCTCGTCCTTGCCGGCCTCCGCCGCCCAGGCGAGCACGAAGGACTCCTTGCCCTCCGACTCGATCAGGCGCCCCCCGAGCGCGGGCGCCAGGCTGGCCTTGGCCTTGGTGCGGAGCCGGCCGGAGGCGTCGAGCACCCCGGCCACCAGCATCTTGGCGACCGCGTCGATCAGGCCGGAGCCGCAGATGCCGATGGGCGGCGCGCCGCCGATCGTCTCGCAGACCACGTCCTCGCCGATCTCGACCTTCTCGATAGCGCCGATCGCGCCGCGCATGCCGTGGCGAATCTGGGCGCCCTCGAGCGCCGGCCCGGCCGGCGCCGAACAGGCCATCAGACCATCGCGCGAGCCCATGACCACCTCGCCGTTGGTGCCGATGTCGACCAGGCAGCGGGTCTCGGCGCTGTCGTAGATGCGGGTCGCCAACACCGCGGCCATGGTGTCGGCGCCGACGAAGCCGGCCACGATCGGCAGCAGGCAGACCCGCGCCCTGGGCAGGGTCTTGAGGAGCATGTCGCTACCCGGCGCCACCACGGCGCCGCGCACCACCGGCGCATAGGGCGCGAGCCCGACGTAGGTCGGATCGATGCCGAGGAAGATGTGGTGCATGCAGGTGTTGCCGACGATCACCACCTTGTGCACGTGGCGAAGTTCGACACCGGCCTCGGCGCAGGCCTGCTTGGCGTAGCCGTTGACCGCGTTCAGCACCTTGGCGCGCAGGGTCTGCAGCTTCTTGGGCGCGAACTGGGCGTAGGCGATGCGCGACATCAGGTCGCCGCCATAGACCGTCTGTGGGTTGATGCCGCCGACCGAGGCCAGCTCCGCGCCGGTCTCCAGGTCCATCAGCGAGCCGACGATGCTGGTGGTGCCGATATCGAAGGCCATGCCGTACTTTCGGCCGCTGGTGTCGCCGGACTCGATATCGATGATTTCGCCGTTGAAGCTGGTGACCGTGAGTCCCCCGCCCTGGGCGCGCAGCGCGCCGGGCAGTTCGCGCAGCAGTTCGAGCGGCACCGGGACCTCGGCGTCGAGGCCGAGCGCGAGGGCCACCTCCTCCAGGTCCGAGGTCTGGTGGTGCTCGTCGTCCGGGGTCTTGGCCTGGATGAAACGTTTCTCGACGCCCGAATCGAGCCCGACCCGATGGGCGGCCTCGACGCCCCCGGTCCCCATCAGGAACTGGTGCCCGACCTCGGTCTTGGGCGGGGCCACCATGACCCGGCAATCGGCGATCACCTTGGTCTGGCAGGACAGGCGGAAGCGCTCGTGCACCTCGTCATGGCCGAGCTGGACCTCGTCCATGATGGTCGGCGGCGGCAGGTCGCCGTCGAGCACCTTGATCCGGCAACTGCGGCACTGGCCGCGCCCGCCGCAGGTCGCCGGCAACTCGAGCCCGGCGGCCTGGGCGACCTCCAGGAAGGTCTCGCCGATGGCCGCGGACCGCTTCTTGTCCGCGGCCTTGCCGGTCGGATCGACGAAGGTGACGGTCACGCCGTCGCTCATGTCAGGCCCTCATGGTTTAATACCAAAGGTCCTTGATATTGACCCATAGAGATCGGGCAAGCGATCCGCCGGGCAGGAGGGAAGCCACAGGCGATGCGGGGCATCGTCAAGGCTTTCCGACGCCCCCGGTGGTTCGCCCGCGCGACCGGAGGCGGCTTCCCAAGTCTTTCGGACGGCGTCCCGCATGGCTCGCGATGCCCCGCATCGCCGCGCCATGCGCTCCTTGCCGCAAAACTTGGGAAGCCGTCTCTATGGGTCAATATCAAGGACCTTTGGTATTGGCCGGGCCTCCCGAATCTCAGGCCCAGGCCTCGCGGGGCTGCCCGACCAGCTCGCGGGCCAGCCTGACCGCGACGACCGCGTCCTTGCCCCAGCCATCGGCGCCGCAATCGTCGGCCCACTCCTGCGTGGTCGGCGCGCCGCCGACCAGGATCTTGACCTTGTCGCGCAGGCCGGCCTTCACGAATTCCTCGATGGTCACTTTCTGATAGTAGACCGTCGTCGACAAGAGCGCGGAGAACCCGACCAGGTCGGCTTGCTCGCGGCGCGCCGCCTCGATGAACTTGTCCGGGTGCACGTCGGTGCCCAGGTTGATCACGTTGAAGCCGGCGTTCTCGAGCATGATGCTCACGATCGACTGACCGATGTCGTGCATGTCGCCGAGCACCGTGCCCATGACGAATGTGCCGAGCGGCTTCTCCGCCATCGCCGCCAAGAGCGGCCGGATCAGTTTGAGGCCGGCCTTCATGGCGCGCGCGGTGATCAGCATCTCCGGGATGAAGATGATTTGTTCGGTGAAGCGGTCGCCCTGCAAGTTGAAACCGGGGAACAGGCCGTCGTCGAGAATCACCTTTGGGTGGATCTCGGCCGCGATCGACTCCTTGACCCGGGAGTCGGCATAGATGTGGTCGCCGGTCTCCACGGCGTCCCACAGGGTCCGCCATTCCCAACCATCCGGGACCCGCCCGTCCCAGCCCTCGGGTATCTGCAGCACCGGCTCCGTCATCAAGCCATACTCCCGCTTCGTCTCGCGTTCTATTGGGTTCGAGTCCTAGTTAAGAGGATACTTGCCGTAGACGCCGAAGTCGCGCTGCGCCTCGAGCATGGTGTAGATGTTCTGGATCGGCACGTCGGCCAGGATGTAATGGGACGGCGAGAAGATGTAGCCGCCACCGACCGCCAGGTTCTTCATGACCGCGAGCACACCATTGCGTATGTCTTCGACCTGGCCGCGCGGCAACAGATTCTGCACGTCGAAGCCGCCGATGAAGGCGATGTCGTTGCCGTATTTCTTCTTGATCCCGGCCTGGTCCTTGTTGCCTCCGGTCGGCTGCATCAGGCCCGATAAATCGACCCCGAGCTCGATCTCGTCGGGGATGATCGGTGAGTAGTCGCCGCAGGAATGAAGCTTGATGAATAGCTCGTCGTTGGCCTTGCGGAACTCCTGGAACATGTATTTGAAGCGCGGCTTGGCCAGCTCGCGCCACTGAACGGGCGACAGCATCATCGACTGCTGGGCGCCGACGTCGTCACCGACCCGGACCATGTCGACGCCCCGCGCGATCGCGTTCTTGCCGACCGCGGTGTAGTACTCGGTCAGGCCGTCGAGAACGCCGGCGACCAACTCCGGCTCGTCGAACAATTGGAGGAAGAATTTCTGGGTCCCCATGATGTGCGCGTAGGCCGCCTCGATCAGGGTCGAGGACAGGTCGACGATGATGAAGTAGTCCTTCTGGTAGCGCGCGCAAATCTCGTCGATGGGATCGAGCATCTCCGCATCGTTGGGATCCGGCCACTGATAGTTCTTGAGGTCCTCCATCGTCTGGATCGGATGGAAGCTGGGGAAGTTCTCGGGCACCACCTTGGCCGCGCCCCAGTACTCCTGGGTCTTGGCGAAGACGACCTCCTCCTCCTCGGTGCGGCCCTTCAGCCCGCTCTTGCCGTAGCCGACGCCGAAGTGGTTGTGCCAGGTCTCGCCGATCTTGATCGGCCGGTGCGAGAAGTCCGCGTTGATGCCGATCTGGTAGATGATCGCGTCGTTGCCGAGCCTGAGCTCTATTTCCGGGTTATGCTTGCGGCCGGTGGCGGCGTCCTCGATCCCGTAGATCCGGGCCAGTTTGGATTTGACCTCGTGTTTCATGCGGTAGAGCAGCGGCACCCGGTCGACGGGCTCGTGGCGGAGGGCGCGGATGAACCGCTCGCGCGGCAGTAACTCTTTCATGGCAGGCTCCGAACGATTGGGTCAGGCGGGGCTTGGCAGGCTTCGTATATTCATGATATATTATCTTCCGGATGAGGCGCTGTAAAGGGGTTACCTGCGGCGAATTCGGGAAAACCTTGCGGAAAATATGGGCTTTGAGAGAAGTATGGGTCGCAGTTCCGAAAGAACGCTGCCGGCAAGCCCGGCAATAGTTCGGTCGCTGCCAAGCCGGCCGAACGAGCGGTCGCGCGGGCGCCCTTGGGGGGATTGCGGCCCCGGAGCCGAGGGCCGGTGCGCGCGGTCCGCCATCGGACGTGGTGACACGCCAGGGGAACGGGACATGGGGGCGGTGCAAGCAATGACGCGATCGGCCGCGACGAACGACGGGGTCAAACAGCGAATCGCCGACTTCATGACCGGCTTCACCGCCGAGACCACGCCGGGCTCGGCCGCGAAGATCCCCGACTACCGGGAGCATCTGCGCCCCGGCACGGTGGTCTACATCACCTTCCTGCCGGGCTCGGACTTCGACGACACCATCGCGGTCGCCAAGCGGCTCAAGGGCGAGGGCTTCCTGCCGGTGCCGCATTTCGCCGCGCGCAGCATCCCGAGCGCGGCCTTCCTCGAGGACAAGCTGGCCCGGCTTGCCGGCGAGGTCGGCCTGGAGCAGGTGCTGGTCATCGGCGGCTCGGCCGACAAGCCGGCCGGCGATTTCTCGGACACCATGCGGCTTCTGGAAACCGGCCTGTTCGACAAGCACGGCATCCGCAAGTTCGGCGTCGCCGGACACCCCGAGGGCAGTCCCGACATCTCCGACGAGGCGATCGCCGAGGCGCTCCGCTGGAAGAACGATTTCGCCGAGCGCAGCGGCGCCGAGCTCTACCTGGTGACCCAGTTCTGCTTCGAGGCCGGGCCGGTCATTGCCTGGGACCGGCGCATCCGGGCCGAGGGCAACCGCCTGCCGATCCATGTCGGGGTGCCCGGCCTGGCCACCATCAGGACCCTGCTTGCCCACGCCAAGGCCTGCGGCATCGGCCCCTCGATGAAGTTCCTTACCCGGCAGGCGCGCAACCTGACCAAGCTGATGACCGTCTCCGCGCCCGACCGGCTGGTGACCGATCTGGCCGCGTACCAAGCGAGCGATCCGGGCTGCGGCATCGCCGGGGTGCATATGTATCCGCTCGGCGGGCTGCGCCGCTCGGCCAAGTGGAGCTACGCGGTGATCGACGGGGCCTTCACCATGAACGAGGACGGCAAGGGCTTTTCGGTCGATATCGACCTGGGTTGAGGGAGCGCTGGGGCTAAGGGAGTAATTGGGAGCAGGCATGGCGAATTATAGCATCCTGTATTGGCAGGACATTCCCTCGGTGGTCGAGGCCAAGGACGAGAACGGCGTCCACAAGCTGGAGCTCGACCGCAAGTTCCAGGAGCTGATCGACGCGGTCGCCATGCGCAAGGGGCTGGCCGGCACCGACGCCTATCTGGAGGAATGGCGGCGCGGCAAGCGGGTCGCGCGCGACGGCTCGGCCGAAGCGGTGGCGAGCGCGGTCAAGGCGGAGCTCGAGGCCGAGTTCCGCGCGATCCGGGCCGCGGCGCTCGGCAAGGACTGATGCCGGCCGCCCCGCTCCCCCACGCGATCCGCTCCCCCACGCGACTGCCGCGCGGGGAATTTCATAACGTGGACTCGATTGCTTCATGTCCGGCGACGGCACCCTAGCGGCCCAGGATGGCGCCTTCGGGCACTTTCGCGGCCGCGCCGAGGAGGTGCCGGTCGAGCCGCTCCTGCGCATGCAGGGCTACCGCGATCCGGCACGGGTCCGGCCGCGGGTGCGGGACATCGCCACCAAGGCGGCGGCCTCGGCTCGGTCGCTGATCGCGCCGGAGGCCTGCTACCGGCGCGTCCCAATCGAGGCCTGCGGGCCCGAAGAGCTCCGACTCGCGGGCGGTGTCGTCTTCCACAGCGCGCGCTTCGCCAAGGTGCTAGACGGTTGCCGGGAAGCCGTGGTCTTCGTGCTCACGCTCGGCCCGGCGCTCGACGCGGAGACCGAGCGGCTGACCGTGGAGGACGCGATCGTCGAGGCGCTGTTCCTGGAATTGGCCGGCTGGCTCGCCATCGAGCGGGCGACCAAGGGCCTGATCCTGCACCTCACGTCCCTGCTCCGGGACCAGCGCCTGGGCGTGACCCGCCGGCTCGGCCCGGGCTACGTCGACTGGCCGCTCGACGAGCAGGCGGGACTGTTCGCCCTGCTCGAGGCGGCGCCGCTTCCGGTGCGGCTCATGGAGAGCTGCGCCATGGTCCCCAAGATGTCGCGCTCCGGCCTCTATGGCTTGCGCCCGCTGGACTGAGCCTGCTCGGAACGGCGCCCACCTCATGCAGAGAAGCCCAAACCGGTAGGAGACCCAGATGTCCAGCGCGAGCCAGGGCCTGATCGTCATCGGCGAGAACATCAACACCACCCGCAAGATCCGGGCGACCAGTCCGAACATCGTCCAGGAGGACGGTAAGGTCGGCTATGCCTACACCGGCCTCGACGGCGCGCGCCGCCTGCTCGACATCACCGACGTCTTCCCGGAGGACCCGGCCGAGCTCAAGACCGCGCGCATCCCCCACATCGGCCAGGCGGTGCGCAAGCAGGACCTGGACTATCTGAGCTGGGCGATCCTGTCCCAGGAGCGCGCCGGCGCCACCATCATCGACCTCTGCGTCGACGAACTCTCGGTCTACCCGGAGGAACGCCACGACTACATGCGCTGGATGGTCAAGACCGCGCAGTCGCTCTCCGACGTGTCCTTCTCCATCGACTCCTCCGACCCGCAGACCATCATGGCCGGGCTCGAGGTCTACGACCACGCCAAGGGCCGCCCAGCGATCAACTCGGTCAGCCTCGAAGCGGGCCGCGACGTGCTGGTGCAGCTCGGCAAGGACGAGGACTGCGCCGTCTTCGCCAACGGCTCGGGCCGCTCGGGCATGCCCCAGGACGCCGACGAGCGCATCGCCAACCTGAGCGGCTGCATGGAGATGATGGACAAGGTCGGGCTGCCCATGGGCGACCGCTACCTGGACCCGCTGGTGTTCCCGATCGGCGCCGGGCCGGACTTCGGCAACCACTACCTCGATGCGGTCCGGGGCCTGCGCGAAAAATTCCCGGAGGTGCATATCTTCGGCGGGCTGTCCAACGTCTCCTTCGGGCTGCCGCGCCGCAAGCTGCTCAACCAGACCTTCATCACTCTCGGGATCCTGGCCGGCTGCGACGCCATCATGATCGACCCGCTGATGAACCCGCCCAAGGACTTCATCGAGTTCAAACTCGCCGCCGAGGTCATGACCGCGCACGACGAATACGCGATGCGCTACCTCAAGTACGTCCGCGCCCAGAAAGCCTAGGTTTCCTTGTCGGCCGCCCGCGGCATCAGCGCGGCGAGCGCGCGGTAGATGCCGCCACCGATGATCGCGCCCACAGTCGGCGCGATGATGTAGACCGTGAGCCAGCCGCCGCGCGGGCCCGGGATCGCGATCTCGTCCCAGCCGAGGAAGTAGGACACCAGGCGCGGGCCGAAGTCGCGCGCCGGATTAAGCGCGGCCTGGGTCAGCGGCGCCAGCACCGAGATGATTGCCGCCACGCCGACGCCGATCACCACCGCCTGCGCCGCAGGCGGCGGGCGCGCGGCGTTGGAGGGATGGGTGACCGCGCTGACCAGGAAGGCGAGCATGGCGGTGCCGATCATCTCGGCGATGAAGGCGGAGCGCTCGCTGATCACGCGCCAGGCCTCCTCGGCGGTGCCAAAGATCGCCGGGTTGGGGAAGTACTCGCCGAACATCATGGCCGAGAGCTCGCTGCCGGGCCCGCCGCGCAGCAGGCCGTGCTGGCGCTCGAACTCGACGATGGTGTCAGCGAACATGGCGTAAAGCACCAAGGAGGCGCAGGCCGCGCCGGCGGTCTGGGCGACCCAATAGGGCACCACGCGGGCAGGTGGAAAGCGGTCGTAGACCGCCGCCATGGCGGTGATCGCCGGGTTGATGTGGGCGCCCGAGAGCGAGGCGGCGGTGTAGATGCCGAGGCTGACTCCGAAGGCCCAGACCACGGCGACCTGCCACAGCCCGGCCTGGGCCCCGGTCGCGACCGCGGCGTTGACCGCGCCGACGCCGAAGAACACCAGGATGAAGGTACCCATGAACTCGCCCGCTAGCGCCGGCCAGAAGCGCAGCCGGGGGCTCGACTCCCTGGCTGCCCGGGTTTCTTGCGCGGGCGCGGCGGCCGGGTCGTTCAGAGCTTGCTCGGTCACGGCTCTTGCCCTCCGTCGAGTTCGGCCGGCGGGTTGCGCGCGGCCCTGGCGAGCACCTGCTCGATCGCCGCGCCGCCCAGCAGGACGTCGGTCAAGTTCGCTTGGTTGAGATTGGTCGCGGTCAGCGTCGCCTCGCGCAGGTCGGCGCCGGTCAGATCGGCGCCGACGAACTGGGCCGAGGTCAGCTCGGCGCCGCGGAACCGCGCCTTGCGGAAATCGGCGCCGTAGCCGCGCACCCAGGCCAGCGTGGCGTTCGAGAAGTCGGCGCCGGCAGCGCGCACCCAGGTCAGGTCGGCGTGGCCGAGGCGCGCGCCGACCAACAGGGCCTCCTCCAGGGTCGCCTCGCGCAGATCCACGCTGGTCAGGTTGGCGCCGGTCAGGTCCGCGCCGGTGAGATCCACGCCCCTCAGGCGCGCGCCCCGAGGCGCCGGATCACCCAGCGCCGCGGCGCCGAGATCGGCGTTCTTGAAGCTGGCGCCGCGCAGGTCGCTCTGGCTCAGGTCCGCGCCCGGCAGGTAAGCATTCTCGAAGTCCGCCCCGGCGAAGCGTGCCTTGATCGCGCGCGCGCCGGGCAGCAGGGCGCCGCGCAGGCTGGCCCCCTCCAGGCGCGCCGAATCGAGCACCGCGAGCGTGAGGTTCGCCCCGTCGAGCCTGGCGCCGCGCAGGTCGGCCCGGGTCAGGTCGGCGCCGCCCAGATTGGCGCCGGTCAGGTCCGCGTCCTGGAGCCGGGTTTCGCGCAGATAGGCCTCGCGCAGGTCCGCGCCCTTGAGGCTGGCGCCGGTCAGATCGGCGCCGACCAGATTGGCGCCGGTGAGGATCGCGCCGTCGAGCCGCGCGTCCTTGAGGTCGGCCTCCGCGAAGTCCGCGCCGATCAGGTTCCGGCCGGAGAGGTCGCGCCCCTGGGCCGCGGCCGGGCCCGGGGCTGCTGTTGCGGCGGTGGCGAACAGCAGGAAAACGAGCAGCGTGGCGCGAAGGCGTTCCATCCCGGCGCTCCTCACTCGGCCACGTTCTGGGGCAGCAGGGAGACCGCCTTGGCGATCTCCGGCCGCGGGCCGACGCGCCGGATATCCGCCCAGGCGCCCTTGTAGTAGGGGATCGTGGTCGCCGGGTCGACGTGGTCCGAGATCAGGTCGCCGACGGCGCCGCGCGGGTGGCCGAACAGCATGAAGGTGTGGCCGCGCTTGACCGCCTCGGTGAGCAGCGCCATGGCGCGCACCCTGCCGACATCGTTGGACAGCTCGACCAGATCGCCCGCCGCAATGCCCAAATCCGCCGCGTCCTGGGGATGCATCTCCAGGTGCGGCAGCGGGTTGTGGTCCCGGTAGAAGGGAATGTGCTGGTGGTGGTAGAGGGTCTGCCAGATGTGGTTGGTGCGCCCGTTGTTGACCCAAAACGCATAGGCCTCGCGCTGGCGCGTCACCTTGGCGGCATAGCCGGGCCAGGGCTGGGGCGCCGGGATAAAGCGCGCCTTGCCCGAGGCTGTGGAGAAGCGCCCGTCCTCGTGCAGGCGCACCGTGCCCGAGGGCACGCCGTTGACGATCCGCACCGGGGTTTGGATGCCGTTGTTGCCGAGCTGGCGCAGCAGGTCGTAGGTGATGCCCGAATAGCCCTCCATGGGATCGCTGGGCCCGCCGTCGTATTGGTAGCGCGCGTGGATGAAGACGTCCTCGTCGCCGCGCCAGTCGAAATCGAGAAAGCGGTTAGCCCGGAGCGGGTTGCGGTCCTTCAGATAGAGCTTGCGCAGGCGTCGGGCGAAGCGCGCCATGATCTGCCAGTCCGGCACCGCCTCGCCCGGCGGATCCATGAAGCGCTGATAGAGGCGCAGGCGCCGTTCGCCGTTGATCGAGGTCAGGTTCATCTCGCCCCACGTCGCCGCCGGCAGCACCAGGTGCGCGTGGCGCGCGGTCGCGGTCATGTAGATCTCCTGGACGATCAGGAACATGCCGCCGGCCTTGAGCGCCTCGACGATGGCGGCGACGCGCTCGCCGATGGGCCGGTCCTCGGTGCGGGCGAGCGCGTCGCGCACCGGCTTGCCGCGCGCCACCAGCGCCGCCTCGAAGGATTCGGCCTGCAGCGTGGTCAGCACCGGGTTGCAGCCCCCGACCCAGAAGCATTTGACCTCGCCGCGGCGCACCGCTTCGTCGACGTTGAGCGCCGGCCGGCCGCCGGGATAGGGCGGGCGCACGTAGCCCTCCTGGTGGCCGCCCAGGCGGCTCACCCCGGTGCCCGGCTTGCCGAGATTGCCGGTGAGCAGCCCCAGATCGACGATAGCGGCGACGTTCTCGTAGTTCTTGAGGCCCCAGATCAGGCCCTTCTCGTAGTGCAGCAGGGTACGCCGCCGGGCGCCGCCCGCCTTCGGCGCGGCGATCCACTCGGCGGCCTGATGGATCTGGGCCGCCGGCACCCCGGCGATGGCGGCGGCCTCGGCGACCACCTCCTCGAGCGGCCGGTCGGCCATCAGGCTCGAGCGCTGATAGGCCTCGAAGGTCTGCCACTCGGTGTGCGCGCGGATGAAACCGACGTCGTGCCAGCGCCGGTCGCGAACCACGCGCGCGATCGCGTTCAGGAGCGCGATATCGCCGCCGGGCTCGATCTGCAGATGCAGCACCCGATCGGCCCCGCCCGCGGCTTCGGCGGTCGCGACGGTCATGGTGCGGCGCGGATCGACGATGATCATGCGCCCGGCCTCGACCGGCTCGGCGCCGAAGGTGGCGCGTTTCAGGTCCAGGCTCTCGCCGCTCAGGTTCGGCACCATGTGGCTGAGGAAATAGTTGGTCTGGGTCTCGTAGGGATTGGCGCCGACGATCAGGATGGTGTCGGCGAGTTTGGCATCGACATAGGCGTTGGTGAGCGCGCCCACGCCCGCGTCACCGGCGGCGTGGACCTCGCTGTTGTAGGCCGGCCGGTTGTGGATCGAGGCGGTGCGGGTGCCGATTCCGGTGAAGAAGAAGCGGCCGACCGCCCAGTTGTTCTCGAACCCGCCGCCGCCACCGCCGTGATCGAAGAACTTCATGCCGACCGCATCCGGCCCCCAGCGATCGAGAACCGCCTTGATCACCCGCGCGCCCAGGTCGACGGCATCTTTCCAGTTCATCGGCTCGTGGCCGTCGCCCTGGGTCAGCAGCGGCCGGGTCAGGCGCGCCTTGGTCGGCCGGTCCGGCGCATAGAGGGTCTGGGCCAGGCCGGCGCCGCGCACCGAGGCCATGCCGTCGTTCACCTGGCAGGCGCGGTCGGGCAGGATCACCACGTTATGGCGGCCGCCGTCGCGCTCGGTCACCACCGAATGCATGGCCGGCGCGATCCAGTCCTCCATGGCGCCGAGCGGCGCGCGGAAGTCGATCCCCAGCGCGTTGTCCCCGGGCGCCGGGCCGCCGTCGCGCCCCACGGGCCACTTGAACACCCGGTAGCCGCAGCCGACGATGCAGAACTGGCAGACCGTATTGAAACGTTCGGCCCGTTTCGGCGGTAGAGGAACGCGCACCACTGCCCGCCGCTCCCCGCCCCTAGAGGATGTTGGTGTGGCGGCCGTAGATCAGGCCGTCGACGCCGACCGCCTGGATCCTGTCGTCGGCGATGCGCAGCCGAATGCGCGGCAGGCCCTGGCTCGCCTGGCCGATCACCAGCACGCCGGCCTTGGCCGGATCGAAGGTGCTCCAATGGCAGGGGCAGATCAGCATCTTGTGCTCCGGCTTGTAGGAGACCGGGCAGCCCTTGTGGGTGCAGAGGATGGAAAAGGCGACGATATCGCCCTCGGGCCCGATCCCGCCGTCGGCCGGCTCCGGCAGGCGGATCAGCAGCGCCGGCGAGTTGTCGTCGGGATAGGCGAAATCGAGCGTCGCGCCCGGCGCCAGATCGGCCAGCCGCGCCACCTCGACCACCGGATACGCCGCCGCTTCGGCGCTCCCGGTCGCGGCCCGGGCGCGGCCTGGCAGGGCCTGGGCGGCGACCAGCCCGGCGGCGCCCGCGGCCCCGGCGACGATGAACTCGCGACGGCTCGGCCGCGCGCCGTCGTCGGTCTCGATCTCGTTGTCTGTCATGATGTTTTCCGCCGGCGCCCGCGCCAACCGTCCCTTTCCCCTGGCTTCGCTCCCCCGGCCCCCTGGCAGCCCCAAGCCCAGCACGCCGCCGCAGGCGCCCCCGCGGGCACCCGAGGGCGGCCAACTAGAACGCCAAGCCCGATACGCTGTCAAGGCACCCCCCGGTTCGGGACGATCATGCGAAGATTCCGGCCTCGATAGCCTAAGGCTTTGAATTCTCGCCCGTTCGGATGATCCATGAGCGGGCTGCATGCGGCAATGCGCCGTTCGGACCACGATTTGTTTCCACGATTCCAGAAATTTGCCATTAAACTGGGATCGCGATATGGTTTACGCCCCGTAGAGAAAGAGGGGCAGGAGCCACATGGCCGCGGGAGGAGACAGGCGACAATGACGATCCAGAACCAGAACCTGAGCGCGGAGCTAGCGCGCATCAAGGGCGCCGAGATCGTCCGTAGTTTTTGTTATACCTGTCCCTGGAACTGCCCGACCGAGGTCTACGTGCGCGACGACAAGATCGTCTACCACAAGGGCAATCCGGATTCGCCCAACGACATCGGGACGCGCTGCGCCAAGGGCATGGCGAGTTCCTACATGACCATCGATCCAGACCGCCTCAAGTACCCCATGAAGCGCACCAACCCCAAGAGCGAGCCGGGGCAGTTCGAGCGCATCTCCTGGGACGAGGCCTTCAGCCTGATCGCCGAGAAGCTGACCGAGATCAAGGAGAAGCACGGGCCCGAGGCGGTGGTCTGGACCTGCCATCACGACCCGAACACCGTGTTCGCGCGCCACCTGCTGGGCGACCTTTACGGCTCGCCCAACCTCTACACCCACACTTCGGGCTGCGAGCAGGACCGGCGCTTCGCCTGCCTGACCCTGTTCGGCCACGTGTTCCCGATGCACGACTTTGCCAACTCGCGCTACATCATGCTCTGGGGCATGAACATGCTGGGCGCCAACCAGGGCCTGTTCGAGAGCCGGGCGCTGCTCGAATCCAAGCAGCGGGGCGCCAAGTTGGTGGTCGTCGATCCGGTGTTCACCGAGACCGCGCAGAAGGCCGACGAGTGGATTCCGATCAAGCCCGGCGGCGATAGCGCCATGGCGCTGGCCATGTGCCGGGTGATCATCGACGAGAACCTCCACGATGCGGACTTCGTGTCGAAATATAGCGCAGGCTTCGACGGCTTCCGCGAGCACCTGCGCGACAACGGCTACACGCCGGAATGGGCGGCGCCGATCTGCGGCGTCGACGCCGCGACGATCGCGCGCCTGGCGCGCGAGTTCGCGACCACCAAACCGGCCATGTCGGCCTGCTTCAAGGGGCCCGGCTACTACACCAACGGCGCGGATGCGAGCCGGGCAATCTACCTGCTGGATGCGATCACCGGCCAGGTCGACAACCCGGGCAACATTCACCTCAAGGACTGGGCGCCCTTAGGCCCGCCGGTGATCATCCCAGACGAGGCCAAGGCCAAGCCGGGCAAGCCGCCGCTGCACGTCGCCATGGGCTACCCGCTGGCCCCCGATCTGCCGAATTCGCGCCTGCCCGAAGCGGTGCTGAACGGCGACCCCTATCCGGTCAAGGCGATCTTCGTGCAAGCGACCAACCCGGTCATGAGCGACCCGGACAAGGACAAGATGATCGAGATGTTCCGAGGCCTCGAGTTCGGCGTCGCCATCGAGGTTCTCATGAGCGAGACGGCGCTCGAGTGCGATTTGGTGCTGCCCGAGACCTCGTTCTACGAGCATGCCGAGATTCGCCAAGGCCTGTGGCTGGGGCCGCAGATCATCCTGTGCCAACCGGCGGTGCCGCCGGTCGGCGAGTCCAAGCCGCTCTACGACATCGTCAAGGGTATCGCCCAAAAGATGGGCTGGGGCGAACACTTCCCTTACGAAAAGTGGGAGGACTGGGGCGAGGTCGTCATGAAGGACGCGCCCATATCGCTCGACGAGCTCAAGAAGCAGGGTTTCTGGGCCGGTGAGATCCGTTACGGCCGGGTCGCCGATGGCTTGCCCACGCCGTCCGGCAAGATCGAGATTTACTCCAAGGCCTACGCGGAGGCGGGGCACAACCCCTATCCGGTCTACAGCGAGCGCAGCGTGGTTCCCGACGACGACTATCCGCTGCAGATCACGCACTCGAAGTTGTCCGTGCACTGCAACGTCCTGACCCAGAACAATCCGTTGTTGATGGAGATCGTCGGCGAGAACTGGGTCGAGATCAACACGGTCGACGCCGCCAAGTACGGTATCTCGGACGACGCCTACGTGGTCGTGGAATCGCCCAAGGACAACATCACCATCCTGGCCAAGGTGGTCGAGGGCATCGTGCCCGGCGTGGTCTGCATCCGCCACGGCCACGGCTTCGGGCACTGGGCCATGGGCGCGGTCGCCAAGGGCAAGGGCGCGCATTCCAACGTGCTCATGGACCGGCACACCGGGCCGATCTCCGGCGCCAACTGCTACAACGAATGCAAGGTGCGGATACGCCCGGCCTGATTGGCCGGCGAGGGCGAGGAAACGACTGCGGCAAGGGGAGGCTTTCGATGCAACAGGGATTCGATTTCGATCCGGCGCTTTGCATAAAATGTCACGCCTGCGAGATCGCCTGCAAGTCCTGGAACGAGGTCGAGGTCGGTCCGCGCTGGCGCGAGGTGGTCAAGGTTACCTCGGGGACCTTCCCCGACCTCCAGTCCATGAACGTCTCCATGGCCTGCATGCACTGCGGCGACGCGCCCTGCCTGACCGCCTGTCCGGTCGACGCGATATCCAAGCGCGCCGAGGACGGCATCGTGATGGTCGATCAGGACAAGTGCATCGGCTGCGGTTTCTGTGCCTGGGCCTGCCCCTTCAACGCGCCTCAGCTCACCACCGTGGCGGGCAAGATGGAGAAGTGCAACTTCTGCCAGACACCGGGCCTGGAGCGGCCGGTCGGCCTGCCGCGCGCCTGCGAGGAGGTCTGCCCCACCGGCGCGATCAAGTCCGGCTCGCTGGCGGCCCTGGCCAGCGCCGGGCGCGAGCGCGTCGCGAGCAAGCTCGCCGCCGCGGCGCAGCAAGGTGTGCCGGGGCTGATGATCGACGCCGCCACGCGCTTCGGCGCCGGCGGCTGAGCGGCAGCCTGAACACTGCTGATGACTGGGCCCACGGCTGGATAGAACGAGAGAGCAAGGAAGAAGGATCTCGGCCGCCGCTCGCCCGGATCAAGGGTCTCGCCGAAGCAAGCAAGAAGAAGACGCCGGCCGCTTGGGGCGCAGGAATTAGGGAGGCAAAAACGTGCTTGGCCAGCTACTTATGAGCGGTCTGGCAGCGGGCAGCCTTTATGCCCTGACCGCCGTTGCCGTGGTCGTCGTGTTCCGCAATACGCGCACGATCAATCTCGCCCAGGGCGATTTCGCCATGATGGGCGCATTTCTCGCGCTCATCTTTATCAAGTCCCTGGGGCTCAGCTACCTTTTCGCCCTCGGGCTCAGCGTGGTCTGCATCATGGCGCTCGGCGTGCTCACCGAACGCCTGGTCATGCGGCCCATCGCCGACTCCGGCTGGCTGACGCTCTTCACCGCAACGCTCGGGGTCTACTACATCCTGCACGGCGTTTCCGGATGGCTCTGGGGCCGCGATACGAAAGCCTTTCCCGTCACCTTCGATCCCACCCCGATCCATTTCCTGGGCACCGTCGTCAGCGAAGGCCATCTCATCAACATGGCTTGGGTCACGGCCATCGGCGTGCTGCTTTACAGCTTTTTCAGATACACCAAGCAGGGCATCGCCATGCGCGCGGTGACCGACGATCCGGAGACGGCCCAGCTCATGGGCATTCCAGTGCGCTTCATCGTCATGCTGACCTGGGCCATGGCCGGGTTCCTCGGGGCCTTCGCCGGCATCCTGGCCGCGCCGATCATCTATGTCGCGCCGGAAATGATGGACGAGGTCCTGATCAAGGGCTACGTCGCCGCGGTCTTCGGCGGGCTCTACTCGATCCCGGGGGCCATCCTCGGCGCAATCTTGATCGGGGTCGCCGAGAACCTGGCCGGCGGCTACCTCGGGGCTCATTTTAAGACGGCCATTGCCTTCGTTATGATCGTGATCCTGCTGGCCTTCCGTCCGCAGGGGTTGATCGGCATCCAGAAACGGCGTGAGGTGTAGATGGCGGAATCCATCACAACAACGGCCGCGCCAGCGCCAAGCGGGAGCAGAGCGGCGGTTGCCACGCTCAAGAATACCTTCCAGATGCAGAACTGGGTTCTGGCCGGCCTGTTCTTTGCCGCCTGTTTCGTGTTTCCCTTGCTGCCCTTCGTGGAAGGCTGGATGGTGTTCCAGGGGGCATTCATCATCATCTACATCATGGCGGCCCAGGGGGTCAGCATCCTGACCGGCTACACCGGGCTGGTCACGGTGGGCCACGGCGCCTTCCTCGCCATCGGTGCCTACACCGCGGCGCTCCTGATGAAGTACACCGGCCTTTCGGTGATTCCCGGGATGATCGCCGGCGGGCTGGTGTCGGCTCTCTTCGGGCTTGCCCTTGGATTGGTGTTCCTGCGCCTCGCCGGGGCCTTCATGGCGATCGGCACGCTCGGATTCGCCTTCTTCATCGGCGCCATCGTGAACAACGTACCGATCTTCGAGGGCCGCACGGGGATCTCGCTGCCGCCCAACACGGTCTTTGGGTTCGAGATCGACGACTTCGGCTTCTACTACGTCGCGCTCGTGACCCTGGCGCTGACCACCTTGTTCGTCCACAGCCTGATCCGCTCCGGGGTGGGCCGCGCGTTCAAGGCGCTTAGGGACTCGGACAAGGCCGCCGAAAGCAGCGGCGTCAACCGGCTCCTTTACCGCACCCTTGCGTTCTCGATCAGCGCCTTCATCACCGGCGTGGCGGGCGCTCTCAACGGCCTCATCGTCAACTACATCTCGGCCGAGGTCTACGGCGACATCTGGTATTCGGTGGATCTCCTGGTCGCCGCCGTGGTCGGCGGCTCGGCCATGCTCTTCGGCCCATTCCTCGGCGGCTTCTTCGTCGCGATGGTGCCGTTCTACCTCGAGGAACTGGCCGACTTCGCTTTCATCCTCAAGGGCGTCGCGCTGATCGCGGTCCTCGTCCTGGCCCCCGCAGGCGTGGCCGAGGTCGTCGCCAGGCCAGTCCGGGCGTGGCGGCAACGGAAACTGTTGGAGGCGGGGGAATCGCCCGAGCTTGCGGACGCGCCGGGGCCGCCCACGGGAGGTGGGTCATGACCCACCTGCGCTGCGAAGGCATAACTGTCCGCTTCGGCGGTGTCATGGCCTGCGATAACGTCAGCATCGAGGTGCCGGAAGGCAAGATCGTCGGCCTGATCGGCCCCAACGGAGCCGGCAAGACGACGTTGTTCAACGTACTCAGCCGCTTCCAGGAATACGAGTCCGGACACATCACCTACCGGGACCAGAACATCGACCGCAAGAAGCCGCACGAAATGATTCGGCTGGGCATGGCCCGCACCTTCCAGAACCTCAACCTGTTCGGCGAGCAGTCGACCCTGGACAACATCCTCATCGGGGCGCACCAGCACCTGGGGAATCCCCTCGCAAACATGTTCTCCCTTCCCGGGGCGCGGCGCAACGAGGCGGCGCTTGTCGACAAGGCGCTGGCAGTTGCCGACATGCTGCACCTTAACCATCAACTCGACAAACCGGTCAAGAGCCTTTCCTATGGCTGGCGCAAGCGGGTCGAACTGGCCCGGGCGCTGGCCGCCGAACCCGAAATGATCCTGCTCGACGAACCCGTTGCCGGGTGCAACGACGAGGCCGCCGCGGAACTGGAGGAGATCGTGCGCCACGTCAACCGGAACCTGGGCGTCACCATGCTCCTCGTCGAGCACGACATGTCCATGGTCATGAAGGTCTGCGATTACATATACGTCATCAACTTTGGCGCCAACCTGGCGGATGGAACGCCGGCCGAGGTGCGGGAGAATGCCGACGTGATCGCTGCCTACCTCGGCGAGCCGACGCAATGACGCTACTCAGGCTCAGGGACGTGGAGGTCAATTACGGCGCGGTGCGCGCCCTGCGCGGTATCTCGCTGAGCGTGGAGCCGGGCACCATCGTCGCCCTGCTGGGGGCGAACGGCGCCGGCAAGTCGACAATTCAGAAGGCCATCTCGGGCCTGCTCAAACCGACAGCCGGCGACATCGAGTTCGACGGCCACCGGTTGAATTCATTGAGCCCCCGCGAAATTATCAGGCTGGGAATCGCCACGGTGCCCGAAGGGCGCAAAATCTTCAAGGACCTCAGCGTCAGCGAGAACCTTCGCATGGGCGCCTACAGCCGCGGCGACAAGGTGGGAATCGCCCAGGACCAGGAAATGGTCTTGGACCTCTTCCCCGTCCTCAAGAAGCGCGCCAAGCAGCTTGGCGGCTCCCTGAGCGGCGGCGAGCAGCAGATGCTGACCATCGCCCGCGGCCTCATGGCCCGGCCCCGGATGCTGCTGTTGGACGAGCCGTCCCTCGGGCTCGCCCCCCTGATCATCGCCGACATCTTCCGCATCCTCAAGAAGATCAATGCCGATAAGGGCATGACGCTGCTGATCATCGAACAGAACGTCCACGTTGCCCTGCAGAACGCCGACTACGCTTATGTCCTGCAACTGGGCCGCGTCACCGTCGAGGGTACGGCCAAGGAGCTTCAGGAGAACCGGGAGGTCATCGCATCGTATATGGGCACTCAGGCCCACGCGGCCGCCGGGTGACGTTCACCGACTCGCGGGTTGGAGGAATTGTGGCGGGTCGGAGGGTAAAACGGAAGAACTGCAACAGAACAGGGAGGCCGTCGAATTCTACCTGGGCACGCAGAACTAAGTCGCCTCGCCCGGTCGTAGTGTGACCTTGGATAGTTATCTCGGATAAATTGTTGCATGGACCAAGGAAGAAAGGAGTTAGAATTAGGAGGGTTTTTGCCGATCTTGCGTTCACGAGAATGGGCGGAATGGCATCGCTGTCGCATGGAATCCGCCGTGTGAATTCGAAAGCAGGATCGGCCGATAGGAAGAGCCGCTTAGGCGGTGGAATCATCGAAGGAGTAAACGTTAAAACGGGAGGTTGAAATGAGACGCATATGGAACTTAGCATTGGCGTTGGCGGCGATCGGGGCATTGACCCTGGGCGCGGGAAGCGCCTGGGCCCAAAACGGTCCTGGCGTCAGCGACAAAGAGATTCTCATCTGCTCTTACCAGCCCATGACCGGAAAAATCTCCAGCTACTTCCGCATGGGCAAGGGCGCGGACGCCTGGTTCAAGCACGTCAACGACAACGGCGGCGTGCACGGCCGGATGATCAACTTCAAGATGGTCGACGACAAGTACGAGCCGGCCCGCACCAAGAGCCTCGTCAAGCGGTTTATCGAGCGCGACAAGTGCTTCGCCATCGTGGCGCCCCTGGGCTCCGCACCAACGGCGGCGGTGATCGACTACATCACCTCGAAGAACGTGCCGCTGATCGGCGCCGGTACGGGCGCTGAGAAGAACCTGACCTATCCCAGCAAGTACGTCTTCCCGCTCTATCCCAGCTACTTCATGGAAGGGCAGGAGCTGGTGCGCTTCGCCAGCAAGGTTTTCGGTGTCAAGAAGATCGGGCTGCTCTATCAGAACGACCCGTCGGGGAAGACCCACCTCAAGGGCATCAACTCGGTGCTCGACAAGCATGGGATCGAGCTGGTCGCGGCCGAGGGCTACGATCAGAAGGAGATCGACGTTAGCTCCCAGGTGATCTCCATGAAGAACGCCGGGGCCGAAGCGGTTCTCTGTTCCTGCG
>SMUY01042215.1_pt1 | contig 22355 bp, 22 predicted proteins | sample 2456441 | NCBI WGS metagenome assembly SMUY01 (sample SAMN11095931, study PRJNA526329) | marine sediment metagenome | biome: Marine sediment; feature: Surficial sediment; material: Deep marine sediment; isolation source: Hadal surficial sediment | place: Pacific Ocean | collected 2014-11 | depth...
ATGGCGTGGTATGTTTTAAGATTTAACGTTAAATTAGGCTGGTGTAATACCTGATGACATAAAGCATTTTTGGATGATTGCTTGATAAATATGTCCAAATTTACGGTAACACCATCGTTGCAATTCTTCGAGCTCATTTTCAACTAAGATTTTAATAGCCTTACCCAACTCTTTCTCAAAAAGGTACTTACTAAAACTTACTTTAGCCAAGATTGTTTTGAAGTATTCAAGCATAATTAAATGGGTCTGTTTTAATTTTGGGTGACTTTAAATATAGACAAAAAAATTCACAATTTTTAACATTTTCTACTAGAAACTCTTGTGTCAATTAGTTTACCTTTGTAGCCTGCAGAAAAGTGGGAATACTGATTTTCACCCTCTATAGATGAGAACGAACCTCGGTCAATTATTAGTATTTAGTTTGGTTTGTTTATGTTCCACCGGTTTGTGGGGTCAGAACATTAAAGTCAATGTGGGAGCTGATGAAATTGCTTCCAACCAGCCTTTCACCATAACCGTAGTAGTGGAAAATAATCAGCTAAAGAACCTGAGTGGCTTCCCTGAGATTGCAGGCATGATCAAACGAGGGACCTCTTCCTCTACTTCTACACAATTCATCAACGGACAGGTATCGTCCACTCAAAGTCTTACTCAAAACTATGTCGCTCAACGTCAGGGCACATTTATACTGCCGCCTTTTACTATTACTGTTAATGGTCAAAGTATCAATGTACCAGGCACGACCATAGTAGTAGGACCTCCGAAGCAACGCAGAAGACAAGTCGACCCATTTGCCAATGATCCCTGGGAGGAGTTGTTTAGCAGCCGAAAAGAAAATGAGGAGTTCATTAACGTGAAAGCCGATGCCTTCTTCGCACTGACTACAGATAAATCCGAAGTTTATATGGGGGAAGGCTTTAACACCAGTTTAGCTTTTTACGTTTCTGAACAAAACCGTGCTGACCTGGAGTTTTATAACATGAGCAAGCAGTTGACGGATATTCTAAAACGCATTAGACCTTCTAATTGTTGGGAAGAAAATTTCAACATAGAGAATATTAAGAGGGAACAGGTAACCATTAAGAATAAGCGGTACCAAAAATACCTTATTTATCAAGCAACTTTTTTCCCTTTGAACACCGAACCGGTAGAGTTCCCCACAGTTGGCTTGAAACTTGTAAAGTACAAGATGGCCAAAAACCCTTCCTTCTTTGGGCCATCGCGACAAGAAGATTTCAAAACTTTCTATACCCAATCAAAAACAGTGTCTATTAAGGAACTACCGGATCACCCTCTGAAGGATGAAGTGGCTGTGGGTGACTATCAGTTGGTTGAGCTAATAAGCAGTGAGCAGTTGAACACCGGAGCAAGTTTCAGCTATAACTTCAAGATCCAGGGGAAAGGAAATATTAGCGCTATAGGAAGTTTGAAATTGCCTGAAACTGACAAATTTGATTTCTATCCTCCCAGTATTCAACAAACCATTCACAGACGAAATGGAAGAGTTACAGGGAGTCATTCTTTCGGTTATTACGCAATACCAAATGAACCCGGTGTTTATGATCTGGGCGAATACTTCCGCTGGACTTATTTTAACCCTCATTCTGAGCAGTATCAAATACTGAAATCAAACATCTCTATTCAAGTAAGTGGTGAGAGTAAGAAAAATGAGACCATACTGGCCACCGACCTTGGGAGCTTTTATGATATCATTGATCTGCAAGAAAATAAACTCACAAATCTCCATCAGTACGAATTTTTGAAGATATTTGCTAACATATTTATTTTAGTTATGTTAGTACTCACAGCAATTTTTATCTTCAGAAAATAATTTCATGGGTAATTCCTTTGGAAAACTATTCAGAGTCACAACTTTTGGTGAATCTCATGGACCGGGTATTGGAGTGGTTTTAGACGGCTGCCCTGCCGGCCTATCAATTAATTTAGAGTGGATACAGTATCAACTGGATCGTAGAAAACCCGGTCAGTCCAAGATCACTACACAGCGCAGTGAACCCGATGAATTCCAAATTGTTTCGGGAGTATTCGAAGGCAAATCCACTGGTACTCCACTAACCCTGATCATATGGAACAAAGACGCCAGAAGTAAAGATTATAGCCATATTGCAGAAAAATTCCGACCCTCTCACGCAGATTTTACCTATCAGGAGAAATATGGTATCAGAGATTATCGGGGTGGTGGAAGAAGTAGCGCCCGTGAAACTGCCGCCAGAGTTGCTGCAGGGGCCATAGCCATGCAATTTTTATCTGGATACGGAATTGAGATACATTCCTATGTTTCACAGGTGGGAGCGATCAAACTTGATGTGCCCTATCAGCAACTGGACCTAAAGAAAATTGAAGACAACATTGTCAGATGCCCTCATGCCGAAACAGCTCAAACCATGATTGATCTTATTGATGCTACACGCAAATCCGGGGACTCAATCGGAGGTATAGTTACCGGAGTGTTAACTGGCGTTCCAGTGGGTCTTGGAGAGCCTGTTTTTGACAAACTCCATGCCCAACTTGGGAATGCCATGCTGGGAATCAACGCTGTAAAGGGATTTGAATATGGCAGTGGATTTGAAGGAGTAAAAATGAGGGGATCAGAGCACAACGACCAGTTTGAAAAACGGGGTAACAAGATAATCACCACCACTAATTACTCAGGAGGCATCCAGGGTGGAATCTCCAACGGGCAAGACATATACTTCAACGTGGCATTCAAACCGGTAGCCACCATCATGAAAGACCAGAAAAGCGTGGATAAAAGTGGACAGCCTACGGTAGTAAAGGGAAAAGGGCGCCACGACCCCTGTGTAGTCCCGCGGGCAGTACCTATAGTTGATGCTATGGCCGCTTTGGTGCTGGCGGATTGTGTTTTACTAAACAAAGCGGTAAAATTGCAAACATGAAAAATCTGGCCTTACATTGGAAGATCCTTATTGGTATGGCTATAGGAGTTGCCCTGGGAATGGCAGCTATTTTGGCAGGGTTTGGTGATTTTATTCAAGATTGGGTTAAACCGTTTGGAACTATTTTTATTAACCTGTTGAAATTGATCGCGGTGCCACTAATTCTGGTGTCATTAATTAATGGTATATCAAATCTCACTGATCTTTCAAAACTGAGCCGTATAGGAGGCAAGACCATAGGTCTATACATTTTATCCACTGTATTTGCTATAACCATCGGTTTGATCCTGGTAAACCTGGTTGAGCCTGGCAATTTCTTGCCGGAAAAGACAAGGCAGGAATTGCGGCTGAAATACGCCAGTGAAGCAAATTTAAATATGTCAACAGCTTCATCCGTGGAAGAAAGCGGCCCCCTGAAGATCCTGGTGGATATAGTGCCTGATAACATTTTTAATGCTTTCACCAGCAACGTGAATATGCTTCAGGTAATCTTTTTTGCCTTTCTATTCGGGATTGCCATGATAATGACCCCACAGGTTAAAGTACTACCGGTAAAGCAGTTTTTTGACGGAGCCAACAGCGTGATACTAAAAATTGTGGATATGGTTATGCGAACTGCCCCACTGGGTGTATTGGCATTACTTGCAGGGTTGATTGTGGACATCGCCGGGGATGATCCCGCCAGTGCAATTGACCTGTTCAAAGCTCTGGGTGTTTATTCACTTACGGTTCTGTCCGGCCTGGCTATAATGATATTTATTTTCTATCCCGCTGTATTCACCGCTTTTACGTCAATAAAATACCGTGCTTTTTTCCGGGGTATTTTACCAGCTCAAATGCTGGCCTTTTCAACAAGTTCCAGCGCCGCTACCCTTCCTGTGACCATGGAACGAGTGGAAAAACACCTGGGAGTTTCAGAAGAAATCAGCAGTTTTGTGTTGCCATTGGGCGCTACCATTAACATGGATGGCACCAGTATTCACCAGGCAGTTTCGGCAGTTTTTATTGCACAGGCCTTTGGGCATGATCTGACCATGACAGATCAGCTTGTTATTGTGCTAACTGCAACCCTGGCCTCCATAGGAGCGGCTGCGGTTCCAAGTGCCGGTCTGATCATGCTGGTAATTGTATTGGGGGCTATAGGTGTGGACCCCGAAGGACTGGCTTTGATTATCGCGGTCGATCGTCCATTAGATATGTGCCGTACCATTGTAAATATTACTGGCGACGCAACGGTGGCTACCGTGATAGCCAGCACCGAAGGTGAGTTGAAAGAAGGGTTGGACCCGGATCTGGTGGCCAAAGAGGAAAAGCTAAGGGAACAAGCCAGGGATGAAAACTACCCGGACAACTAATAAAAACTATTTAATACAAATTTTCGTTATAATATTGATTAACATAAGTAATGGAAACCTACGATCGTGACCAGATGTATACCAGGAGTGTAAACCTCTATATGGAGGCTAACCCTAACCCTAACTCGCTTAAATTTGTGGCCAATTATATGCTGGTGGAAGAGGGCACCAGTTACGATTTCCCGGACCCGGAAAGCGCCCGGAAGGCACCCCTGGCCTTGGAGTTGTTTAAATTTGATTATGTAGAGCGTGTGTTCTATATGAGCAACTTCGTTACAGTGACCAAGAATCCAGATATTGAGTGGGTGGAAGTACAGGATGAGATCCGCCAGTTCATTACCCGTTATCTTCAGGAAGAAAAGCCACTATTGAATGCTGACAATGAGGCTTCGGATGAGCCTAAAGATATCGACTCAACCAGCCTTGAAAATAAGATCAAGAATATTTTGGAGGAATATGTTAAACCAGCAGTAGAAATGGATGGAGGGGCCATTCAATTTCATTCCTTTGAAAACGGAGTGGTGAAATTGTTACTTCAGGGCGCCTGCAGTGGCTGTCCGTCCTCAACATTAACCTTAAAGTCAGGAATAGAAAACTTGCTGAAAAGTATGGTACCGGAAGTAGAGGAAGTTATTGCTGAAGGTGTATAGCTAGCTAGCCTATTTTGTCTTGCTTGTCCATTTTTCCGGCTGTCCAGGATGCCAGAATAGATCCTATAATAACCAGCACATAACCCAGGATATCCAAATTTCCCGGACTGGTGAACTCCAAGGCATCCATTTCCCCTAAGATCTCCACTACTACCAGGACTGTACCTATAAAAGCAACACCTATCGCTGCGTTATGTAATCTTTGATACATCAGGATCATCCAAAAAAGTGTATTAAAACTAATAAAATTTTCAATACGATTTGTCTGGGGATTTGGAATTAGCGTAAAGCGCTGGTATTTTCACCACTCTTCTTTGTTAAAATTAAGATGTTGGTTATGGAATTTTTATCATTAGACGGTCTGATCAGCTTTGCCTCTTTGGTTCTGATGGAAATCGTACTAGGAGTAGACAATATTATTTTTATATCAATCTTAACCGGCAGGCTTCCTTCGCATCAAAGGGAAAAGGCCAGAATTATTGGAATAAGCCTGGCCTTACTTATCCGAATTGCCCTGTTATTTCTGATCACATGGTTAATCGGGCTGAATAATACCCTTTTCACAGCTTACGAATTGGAAGTAACCGGTAGAGACTTGATCCTCATTGCCGGAGGACTATTCCTGATATATAAGAGTACTACGGAGATGCACCATAAACTTGAGGGTCAGGACGAAACCTTAGAAAGAAAAGGAGCATTGACTTTTGGTGTAGCCATCATACAAATTCTTCTCTTGGACATAGTGTTCTCATTTGATTCAATACTTACCGCCATCGGGTTGGTCCAGAGTGTAACTATTATGGTGCTGGCAGTGATCATTGCTATGGTGGTAATGCTAGTTTCAGCAAACAAGATCGGTGATTTCATACAGAATCATCCGACTGTAAAGATGCTCGCATTATCTTTTTTATTAATGATCGGAATATTGCTATTTATAGAAGGTTTTCACATACAAGTACCCAAAGGATATGTATATTTTGCCATGTTCTTTAGCCTGGTGGTAGAAATTCTAAACATTAAGGTAAGAAAGCGCGATATACCCGTTCATCTGAAGCGGAAGATAAAAGAATAATCAGACCTCCATTGCTGGCTGAAATTGCCCTGGAATTCGCTTCAAAATTTCCAGCACTTTATCTTTGGTATCCGCCTCCACCAATTTCATTCGCACTGATTTAAAATTGGGTATTCCCTTAAAGTAATTGGTGTAATGACGACGCATTTCAAATATGCCTTGTTTTGGTCCTTTCCACTCCAATGAAAACAACAGGTGCTTTTTAACAGTTTCTATTCTCTCATCTAACCGGGGTGGTGGTAGCTTTTCTCCGGTTTTTAAGAAATGTTTTATCTCCCGAAAAATCCAGGGATATCCGATGGCGGCCCTACCCAACATCATGCCATCAACCTGATATTTTTCTTTATATGTTTTGGCTTTTTCCGGCGAATCTATATCGCCATTGCCAAATATTGGGATATTTATATCCGGGTGATTTTTAACCTCAGCAATAAAATCCCAGTTGGCCACCCCTTTATACATTTGTTTACGGGTCCTTCCGTGTATGGTTAACGCCTGAATACCCACATCTTGCAGCCTCTTTGCTACTTCCAGTATCTTAATTGTCTTATCATCCCAGCCCAGCCTGGTCTTCACCGTTACAGGCAAATGAACGCTGTCAACTATCTCTTTAGTCATTGACTGCATTTTGGGCAAATCCAAAAGTATACCGGCACCGGCACCCCGGCAGGCAACCTTTTTTACCGGGCAGCCATAATTGATATCGATGAACTCAGGCGCTGCTGCAGCGGCAATAGTAGCGGCCTGCCTCATGGATGCAATTTTTTCACCAAAAATCTGTATGCCAATGGGACGCTCGTAATTATATATATCCAGTTTTTGAACGCTCTTATAAGCATCCCGGATCAAGCCTTCTGCAGAAATAAACTCTGTGTACATTACGTCCGCCCCGTATTTTTTGCAAATGGCCCTGAAAGGAGGGTCACTAACATCTTCCATCGGTGCCAATAAAAGAGGGAATTCACCCAACTCTAAGTTTCCTATTTTTACCAATCTTATATTTAGTAATTTCCTGTAAATTTAAGCCAATATGGGGAAAACTGAAAATGACTTGTCCTTATTTGGAAATAGAAAACCTTGGCTATCACTGATTTCCCTGCTGTTGATTGCATTTGGCGGACTTATTGTTGGTCAGTTTGTTGCAATTATGATAGTAACCAAGCTTTATCACCTAAGCTTCATTCAGGTGATGGAAATGGTAACTAACATTTCCGAGTACCCTGATTATAAAGTGGCTATTTTCATCCTTCAGGGTTTATCCGCGGTATTTGCGTTTATTTTAGCTCCTTGGTTTTTCTTAAGGTTCATAGAGAAAAAGCGTTTCAGCGTCCTTAGCCCCAACAAACGGATAGAACTGCTGCCAGTCACATTGGCGTTACTGATAAGTATTGTCTTTATGGCGGTGAATTTCAAGTTTGCAGAGTGGAATGCACAAATGGTCTTTCCGGAATTCTTACGGGGTGTCGAAACCTGGATGAGGATGCAAGAGGATAAATTAGAAGAGGCTACTTATTTTCTTACCACTATTAATAATCCTTTGGAACTGGTAATGGCAATGGTGGTAATTGCAATTATCCCAGCCATCGGTGAAGAACTGCTATTTCGAGGGTTAATCCAGAATCAGCTACTAAGCTGGACCAGAAATACTCATTGGGCAGTTTGGCTTACTGCGATTTTATTTAGTGCCATTCACATCCAGTTCTATGGTTTCGTACCTAGAATGTTACTGGGAGTGCTCTTCGGATATATGTACCTATGGTCTGGTAATTTACTATACCCAATTTTGGCTCATTTTGCTAACAACGGGTTTCAGATTGCAATGCTTTATCTATACAGCAGTGATCTTACAGAATTCAATATCGATGATACCAGTACCGTTCCATGGCCGGTTTTTTTCACTTCAGCCCTGATCTCCTTGGTATTAATTCTATATTACAGACATCATTTTTCTAAAAGCTCCCTCAAAACAGCTGAGTGGCAAACTGTATTCTCAACTGATCAATTACACTGTGCAGAAATAGTAAAATCTGTACTAAATGACCACCATATGAACCCGGTACTGATCAATAAACAGGACTCTTCATACCATAATTTCGGCCAGATAGAAATCCATGTGACTCAAGAATACGCTCAAAGGGCACTTCGTATAATTGAAAACGATATCAACTTTGAGTAAATACCCCAATATCTTAGTTAGATTTCTCACTGCGACATTCGGTGCCACCATCATCGTCCTGAGCATTCTGTATGGTGCTTGGAGTTATTTCGGCGTTTTTCTCTTGATAGCGGTACTATCACAATGGGAGTTTTACAAAATTGTACAATCTCCAGGTTCACGCCCCTTGAAAGTTTGGGGGAGTCTTATGGGTCTGTTTTTGGTAAGTTTTTCGTTTTTGTCCATTAGTGGAAACTTGGGTTTTGACTGGTTACTGCTCTTAATTCCATTGGGTATGACCACCTTTGTGATCAAACTATTCCAAAAAAATGAAACACAGCCATTTTTGGGCACCGCCTACACATGGTTGGGAATTATTTATGTCGCACTGCCATTTAGCATGTTACATTACGTAGGTTTTGCCCGTGGATCATACGATTTTCAGTTAGTATTGGGATGTCTGCTGCTGCACTGGGCTCATGATGTAGGTGCATACTTCATAGGTGTGCGCTTCGGCCGGACCAAGTTGTTCCCAAGCTTATCACCTAACAAATCCTGGGAGGGCAGCGCCGGTGGCGCATTATTAACACTGCTGGTGGTATTTGTCGGGTCATTTTGGGCTGATTCCCTGAGGTTATGGGAGTGGCTTACAATCGGCACGTTGGTAATTGTTGCTGGTACCTTGGGGGACCTGGTAGAATCACAGTTAAAAAGAAGCATGGAAATAAAAGACTCGGGACGAAGTATACCCGGGCATGGTGGATTTTTGGACAGGTTCGATGGGCTGTTGATCTCAACTCCTTTCATAGCAGCATTTTTGAAGTTCTTTGTGGCTTAAATTTTGATATTGGCGCTCAACTGTCCCTTAAATTTGAGCGACCATTTGGAGCGACTTTTTTAGTCAAAATCATTACATTGCAAGCATCATAAACAACGAACTTAACTATGGCCTATATTGAACCGGCCCCTATAAAAGACAAAGAAAACCCTTTTGAGTCTATGATGTCCAGGTTTCAAGTTGCTTCACAGGCTTTGGGACTGGATGATGAGGTCTATAATGTACTGAAGTCACCGGCAAAACAGGTTCAGGTATCACTTCCGATTACCATGGATGATAGTTCCATTCAGGTATTTGAAGGATTTAGAGTAATACACTCAAATATCCTGGGGCCATCTAAAGGGGGTATCAGGTATGATATGAGTGTCCGTATGGACGAGGTTAAAGCTTTGGCCGCTTGGATGACCTGGAAGTGTGCAGTGGTTGATATCCCATTTGGTGGCGCCAAAGGTGGCATTAAATGCAACCCCCGCCAATTGTCAGCTGGCGAGATTGAACGATTAACCAGAGCATATACCTTTGCAATGGCGGAAATCTTCGGGCCAGACCGGGACATACCCGCCCCGGATATGGGGACAGGCCCCAAGGAAATGGCCTGGTTGATGGATGCCTATTCAAGAATACAGGGAATGACTGTAAATAATGTAGTTACCGGTAAACCGCTGGTCCTTGGTGGCTCATTGGGAAGAGCGGAAGCTACCGGAAGAGGTGTAATGGTATCTACTTTAGCTGCTATGGTAAAACTAAAGATCAATCCCTACCAGGCAAGCATTGCTGTGCAAGGGTTTGGTAATGTCGGTTCCTATGCCAGTCTTTTGTTGGAAGAAAGAGGGTGTCGGGTAGTAGCTATAAGTGACTTATCCGGAGCCTATTATAATGTTAAAGGAATTCCAGTGGAAAAAGCCATTGAATATCGGGATAGTAACAATGGACATCTGGAGGGTTTTGAAATGGCTGAGAAAATTTCGGGAGAAGATCTCCTGACGTTGAAGGTGGATGTCTTGGTACCAGCTGCCACTGAAGATGTGATTACCACTAAAAATGCCGAAAAGATTAATGTCCGGTTGATTGTTGAAGGCGCCAATGGGCCTACCTCGGCAAACGCAGATCCTATAATAAATGATAAGGGAATAATGGTAGTCCCTGATATTCTGGCGAATGCCGGGGGAGTTACAGTATCCTATTTTGAGTGGGTCCAAAATAGACTAGGTTATAAGTGGTCAGCAGAAAGGGTAAATCGCCGTTCTGATCGGATCATGAAAGACGCTTTTGACCGGGTATATAACGCATCGCTGGAATACAAAGTAAGCATGCGCATTGCAGCTTATATAGTGGCCATAGACAAAGTAAGTAAGACCTACAAATTCAGAGGCGGGTTTTAATAGACGGAGCGTATGACCGTACATAGGGAAGGATTTGTTCCATTGCTAATCACGGCAGTGGCGCTCATAGTGCTAAACTTATTAGTAATCCAGTTTTTGGCCTGGGCCCCACCATGGCCAATAATTGTACACTTGGGAAGTACTTTATTATTCTTGATGATCCTGCAGTTTTTCAGGAACCCAAAAGTGAATACTCCACTTGATGACCACAAAGTTTATGCCCCTGCAAATGGTAAGGTAGTAGTAATTGAAGAAACATATGAGCAGGAGTATTTTAACGAGACCCGAAAACAAATAAGTATTTTTATGTCACCTGTAGACGTTCACGTTAACCGAAACCCTGTGTCAGGGATCATAAAAAAACTTAAACATCACGAGGGCAATTACCTGGTAGCCTGGCATCCGAAATCCAGTTTGGAAAACGAACGCACCACTCTGGTTGTGGAGGCCGCTCAAGGTGTTGATGTACTGATCCGCCAGATAGCCGGGGCCGTGGCCAGACGGATTAAATGCTATGTTGACGAAGGTGATTCTGTAATCCAGGGTGAAGAGTTTGGGTTTATTAAATTTGGATCTCGAGTGGATGTATTTTTGCCGTTGGATGCCCAGATCAATGTAAGCATCGGTGAGAAAACAATAGCCGGCAAGACAGTAATTGCACATTTGTCTTTTATAAACACTTCAAAATGAGCCAATCAGAGAAGTTTCGTGACGAAATTAATACTGGATACAGTTTTAAAGGAGATGCATTGCTGCTTGGGGCATCAGCTACCAGACGACGTTAGTCAAAAAAAATAGAGCGATTACTTTCTTATTCAATAAAATGCTATCTTGATCAAGTCTGTTTACATAAGTATTTGTTAGTTTTAAAATTGTCTTGTTATGAGTGTACTAAAAGTTATAGAACTCCTTGCATCATCGGATAAGAGCTGGGAAGATGCAGCTCAGAATGCTGTAAAGGAAGCCGGTAAATCCCTGAAGAACATTAGGGCTGTCAACGTAAGCAATCTAAGTTGTGTAATTGTTAAGAACAAAATTAGCAAGTACCGGGTCAACGTGAAGGTCACTTTCGAAGTAGAATAATTCCCTCTTGAATATATAAACTATTGGCACTTATTATTATAGAAATGGCTTCCAGTGCGAATTGAAGGGTAGTGGGGCCTCTATTGATAGCGGCTCCTTTTTCACTGGATGTATAAAATGCAGACTCTTGGCGTGTAACCCAATCGCTCTTTCAGGAGATCCCTTAAATCCATATTTTACATCACCTGCAATAGGACATCCAACTGCACTTAATTGTACACGAATCTGGTGGGCCCTCCCAGTCAGTGGTATTACCTCCAATAAATATTTTTGATCTTTTGCCATAATTAATGAGTAATCCAGTTGGGATAGTTTAGAACCTTGGATTTCACGATTAAAACTAGTGGTGCGGTTCTTCTTATGGTCTTTTCTCAGCCAGTGGGTCAAAGTATCGGATTCATGTGGTGGTGGATCCAACGTAACCGCCCAATAGTGTTTAATGACTTTTCTTTTGGCAAAAATCCAGTTCATTCTTGTAAGTGCTTTAGAAGTTTTAGCCAACAACACTACTCCGCTGACTGGCCGGTCAAGGCGATGAACCAAGCCAACAAACACATTACCTGGTTTATCGTAGGTTACTTTTAGATATTCCTTGGCATAATCAACCAAACAGAAGTCCCCGGTTTGGTCACCTTGAACCAACAATCCTGATGGTTTATTTACTGCTAACAGATGATTGTCTTCGTACAGTATTTCCACATTGTTATGCATTTGTGGTATTCTCAAATTGGAAAAAATTTCTCAATATGATCGTTAATTTCAATTTTGCTACCGTATAGCCCTGGCATTAATGTACATGTATCTATCTGATATTCAGAATTTTGAACAATAATGATACAAAATTAAAGTTAAAAATCATCAAATGGGCATGGTAATGGCAATTTTAATTACTACACCTGAACCCAGTGCTATGAAAAGATTATCATGTTCAATATTTATCATCTGTTTTACGCTTCATACATTTGCTCAACAGATCCTGGTAGATGAAATGCTTCAGACTCGTGTTCATTATATGAATACGGCAAAAGTAAGTTATATCACATCGGCCGATGTATATCGGGTTAGCATAGAGACACAACAGGAATCAGAAATTCCCAACGACATTCTTCAATCCTTCGAAAGAAAATATAAAGGAGCCAGAAAAGTAGAATGGACTATTAAAGAAGATCGGTACAAAATTAATTTTATTTTTAAGGGCAGTGAGATGTTTACCTATCTCGACCGGCATGGGCTCTGGATGAAAAGCTTTACCAAGCTAAGTCAGGAGGAACTCCCTGAACAGGTAGTTTCATATCTGGAGTCACAATATCAAGACTATCAGCTAACCAAGTATTATTTAAAGGACACACCCAGTGGTCAGTCCTATACTATCGCCGTTAAAGGAAACAGTGAGTATGTTTGGTTGGAGTTTGATGAAAACGGGCATATTCTTAACAGTCCTGCTTAAAACATTAAATGTAATAAAGAGCAATTGATCCACCTCAATTTCTAGTTGGCTTGATCTTTCGGGGTCAAGCCAACTTCTATTTTAGGGTTGGTAGCAAGAAGCTACGGAACAATTAAGATTTCAGAACTCGGAAGTAATATGAAAATCAATCTCCGGGAAATTTTCCTCCACCATCTGCAGCCAGGCTTTTGTCTCTGCTATAAACACCCATTTACCATCCTTATCTTTAGCTATGTGCCGGTATTTCGAATGGATAAATTCCTTTATCTTTTTTTGATCCTTACCCCCTATCCAACAGGCCTTATACAAAGTGATCGGATGAAATCTACATTTGGCCCCATATTCGTGTTGTAACCGATGTTGAATCACTTCGAATTGTAGTTGCCCGACTGTACCAACCACTTTACGGGCTCCCATTTCATAAGTAAACAATTGCGCTACTCCTTCATCCATCAGCTGTCGCAATCCTTTGTCTAGTTGTTTTGATTTCATAGCATCCAGATTTACCACTTCTTTAAAGATTTCAGGGGAAAAGCTAGGAATACCTGTATAATTTCCACGCTCCCCCTCAGTCAAGGTGTCTCCGATCTTCAAGTTTCCAGTATCATATAGACCAATGATATCTCCAGGAAACGCTTCATCTATAATCTCCTTATTTTGAGCCATGAATGCAGTAGCATTTGAAAATCTAAGCTTCTTGTCCAGACGCACATGGTGATAGTTGTTACCTCTTTGAAAACGGCCTGAACAAACTCTTACAAAAGCTATTCGGTTGCGATGCTTAGGGTCCATGTTTGCATGGATCTTAAAAACAAATCCAGAATAATCTGACTCTGCAGGCTGTACTTCCCTGATCTCAGTGCTTCTTGGTTGAGGAGCGGGGGCTATTTGAATAAAACAATCCAGGAGTTCTCTAACCCCAAAATTGTTTACTGCACTGCCGAAAAACACTGGAGCGACCTTTCCATCCAGGTAATCTGCTCTATTAAACTCTGAATAGACTCCATTGATCAGCTCCACTTCCTCACGCAAAATAGCGGCATCTGAACTGCCAATTTCCAGCTCCAACCTGGGATCCGCCAAATCATCTATTTGCAGGAATTCGTCGGTAAGTTCAGTTTTACTTGGTTGAAACAATAGTAGCTTCTTTTGGTATAGATCATAAACGCCTTTGAAGGTCTTACCCATGCCAATTGGCCAACTCAACGGGCGCACGGTTATATTTAGTTTCTTCTCAATTTCGTCCAACAAATCAAATGGATCCTTACCTTCTCTATCCAGTTTATTAATAAAAACCAATACCGGGGTTTGACGCATTCGACAAACCTCCATAAGTTTTTCGGTTTGAATTTCTACTCCTTTGACACAATCAATTACCATCACCACACTATCAACTGCCGTCAGTGTGCGGTAAGTATCTTCCGCAAAATCCTGATGCCCGGGAGTATCCAAAAGATTGACCTTTATGTTTTTATATTCAAACCCCATAACTGAGGTGGCTACCGAGATACCCCTTTGCTTCTCAATTTCCATGAAATCTGAAATCGCATGACGATCAATCTTGTTACTTTTTACCGCGCCTGCCTTTTTTATAGCGCCTCCAAAAAGCAATAACTTTTCCGTTAATGTCGTCTTTCCGGCATCTGGGTGACTTATGATGCCGAAAGTCCTTCTTCGGGCTATTTCTTCACTTAACCTCATATTCTAAAAATGATCCGCAAATTTAGGGAAATAAGATTTATAAACATCGGCTGGAAGTAAAACTGTCATTCTCGTTAGTGATGAAAGGAATCTATAACGGTTCCCTGACAATTTGGCACAAAAATTAGCCCAATAACCTGTTGGCATAACCCTTGTTGGTATGGTACTGACAAAAAGTAGTTTCAGCTTAGGCTAGTAATAATATTGAATAAAATATCATGGGAAAAATTATAGGAATTGATTTAGGCACCACAAACTCGTGTGTTGCGGTTATAGAGGGTAATGAACCTGTGGTAATTCCTAATAGCGAAGGCAGGAGAACAACACCATCTATTGTGGCTTTTATTGACGAAGGAAATGGAGAGCGCAAAGTGGGTGATCCTGCAAAGCGGCAGGCAATTACCAATCCAACAAATACCATTAGTTCTGTTAAAAGATTTATGGGGAAAAAGTTCTCTGAAGTTGCAGAGGAGCGAAAATACGTCTCTTACAAATTGGAGAAAGGAAATAACGATACAGTTAGGGTCAAAATAGGTGACAGGCTTTATACCCCACAAGAGATCTCCGCAATAATCTTACAAAAAATGAAATCGACTGCAGAAGATTATCTTGGGACAGAGATAAAAGAAGCTGTAATAACGGTGCCGGCATATTTCAACGATGCTGAGAGAAAAGCAACCAAAGAAGCTGGTCAAATTGCAGGTTTGGAGGTAAAAAGGATAATCAACGAGCCAACAGCAGCCTCATTGGCATACGGTTTGGACAAGACCAACAGGGAAATGAAGATCGCAGTATTTGATCTCGGTGGAGGTACCTTTGATATCTCAATCTTGGAATTAGGGGATGGAGTGTTCGAAGTAAAATCCACCAACGGAGATGTGCATCTGGGTGGTGATGACTTTGATGCTGTGATTATGGATTGGTTAGCTGCAGAGTTTCAGAAGGACGAAGGAATTGACCTGCGTAAAGATCCTATGGCCCTGCAACGCTTGAAAGAAGCAGCGGAAAAAGCCAAGATTGAACTTTCCAGTTCAACAAAAGCGGAGATCAATCTGCCTTACATCATGCCGGTTGACGGTATTCCAAAGCACCTGGTGAAAAGCTTGAGTAGGGCAAAATTCGAACAACTTGCAGATAAACTGTTCAAAAGGGCTATGGATCCTGTAAAGGTAGCCATGAAGGGCGCTGGTATTTCTGCTTCTGAGATTGATGAAGTAATTTTGGTAGGTGGATCCACTAGAATTCCCAAAGTACAGGAAGAAGTAGAAAAATTCTTTGGCAAAGCTCCTTCAAAAGGGGTTAACGCTGACGAAGTAGTAGCCATTGGTGCTGCTATTCAGGGAGGGGTATTGACAGGTGAGGTAAAAGATGTGCTGTTGCTGGATGTGACTCCATTGTCACTGGGTATTGAGACCCTTGGAGGAGTGTCAACCAAGTTGATAGAATCTAACACTACCATACCTACCAAAAAATCTGAAGTATTTTCAACTGCTGCGGACAATCAGCCCTCAGTGGAGATTCATGTGCTACAGGGAGAAAGACCCATGGCAAAAGACAATCGCACCATAGGAAGATTCCACCTGGATGGAATTCCACCGGCAACAAGGGGCGTTCCTCAAGTTGAGGTGGCCTTCGATATTGATGCTAATGGTATACTACATGTTTCTGCCAAAGACAAAGGAACTGGTAAAGAGCAAAAGATACGTATTGAAGCTTCCTCAGGTCTAACAGAAGAGGAAATTGACAAAATGAAGAAGGAGGCTGAAGCCAATGCAGAAGTAGATAAGCAAACCAAAGAGCGTGTAGATAAATTAAATGCTGCTGATTCACTTATTTTTCAGACTGAAAAGCAGTTGAGCGAATATGGGGATAAGTTATCAGAAGGAAATAAGCAACCCATCGAAGAAGCATTGACAAGTTTAAAATCTGCCCATGAAACTCAGGACCTGTCAGCTATTGACAGCGCCATGGAAGGCTTAAATAAGGCTTGGGAAGGGGCTACTCAGGAAATGTATGCTGCTTCACAAGAAGGCGCTGCAGCTGGCCCGGAAGCCAATGCAGATGTTGGCGCAGATGGAGGAGGAGATGATAATGTTAGTGATGTAGAGTTTGAAGAAGTAGAAGACAAGGACAAATAATCATCTGACACATAACAACACTTGGAACCCTGCCCAGTAGTGCATACTACAAGGCAGGGTTTTTTATGACCTACGTAGAATTTAATAGTAGAAGGTTGAAAAAACCGTAAATCTTACACAGGAGATATCTGTTGCCATTCAGACCAGCAGGAGTCCCATAAATTTGGCACTTTTATGCTCCCATGATTCGAAGCCAAATTCGTCATCAAAAAATTTATTTTCCATAGCTGGTTGATTAGTTTAAGTGGGGTAAAAGCTTCCTTGTTCGGGGGCTTTTTCCTTTCACTTAGTATGCTAATTGTGGTGTTCTTAGTGCCAAATACAGGATTTGTCAGGCAAGTCTACGACCTGGAAGTATTAAATCCTATGTCATCCGGCGAGGTAATCCGTCAACTGGAGATCGATATTGCGGTCCGCAATTCACTATCATTCAGATTGGCAACCTGGGCTCTTTGTTATAATGACACCATCCCCCAAGGGCTGTTTCAAATTCAAAAAGGTTGGAATAACCTGTCAATTATCAAACACCTAAAAACTGATCCAAAATCATCCGTTTCTGTAGTGATCAGGCCCTACCAACGACGGCTGAATACTTTAAAAAGCCTTTGTAAACACCTGGACATAAAGTATACGGCACTGAAAGAAATGTTGGAGGATAAAGCATATATCCAACAGTGGGGAAATTTCAACAAAGAAAATGTCTATTGCCTGCTAATTCCAGATACCCTGCTTATTTATCGGGACAGCCGGGCCAAAGAGGTCGCCGACCGCCTATTCAGAAATTACCTGAGGTTTTGGAATGCAGAACGGCTTCAACGGGCGGCGGCCTTAGGATTAACCAATCAGGAAGCAGGTGTTCTGGCATCCATTGTTTATGCAGAGACTAAAATACCACAGGAAATGCCTCTGATTGCAGGCCTTTACCTTAATAGATTACAAAAAAACATGCGGCTACAAGCTGACCCAACAGTGGTTTTTGCCTCCGGCAAGACCTTGACCCGTGTACTGAAAACTCATAAACAAATTCGGTCTGAATATAATACCTATCGGATATATGGTTTCCCTCCGGGACCTGTATTTACCGCTACTCCTCAAGCCATTGATGCGGTGTTAAGTGCGGTATCTCACAATTATCTTTATTTCTGTGCCCGAAATGACTTTTCAGGATACCATCACTTTTCGCGCACTCTGGATGAACATCTACAGATCGCCAGACAATACCAGAAAGAATTAAATCGAAGAAGAATAGGATTCAAGGGTTCATGATATCCCTTAGATTCTCCATATTACTATTGCTACTGCTCATACAGGGGTGCATGAACCGAAAGGACCTGACGGAAGAACAAGTACCTGTTGAAAGTTTTGCTGTTCCTGTGTCCGACAAAAATGAACACATACTGGAAACTCCAACTGACAGCATTTACTTTGATGGCAGTTCGGTGGTTTTTTTTACTCCTAGAGTGGAGGAGTTAAATGCTCTACTCCTTGATAAGTCAGTACGGGAAAGTGTGCAGCAGGCTGTTAGTGATTTTACGTATTATGCCAGTTTAGTTTCCGACTCACTTCAGTCCAGTCAGATCCCTGTATTTTTCACAGATCAGAGATACATAGTATTTGGACAGGGATCGCAACAATTTGAAGTTGATCGTAACCGAAGTGGTTCAATAATAGGAATGATACTCTACAACGAACAGGAGGCCCCAAAAGTATTACCAGGAATGCAAACTCACCTATCTTTATTGGCATCTATAGCTGACTATTTCTATGATCCGCAAACAAACATAATGCCCTTGTTGAATTACTTTGATGGTGTCGATCCCCAATCTCTTCATATCTATTCATCTCACAGCGATATCCTAAATCAGACCGGCAATCGGGTTGATCCATTCTATTATTTAAAGTTTGGTAATAATCTGGCCAATCGGGCTAATAAATTTAGCATGTCAGTTTTTGCTTACCACAAGTTCCTATTAGATGACTCTCTTGTGGCAATTATTTGTCGGGTGCCCAGCCACTACGACGAGAGCTCCGTCAAGCTGTATATATGGGACAGACAAGTGGAGATGGTACTAGACGAAATAGAGCTTGCAGAAAATGTTTGGAACGATAAATGGATAATGGTAAAAGATAGCTGGATTACCACCGATACCGCTTTGGGCAACTTCTCCATAGTACAGAGGAAAAAGGAAGCACGTATGGAAAATGGTAAGCGGACAGTTATTGACAGCTTGTACAAGTGGCAATGGACCGGTGACGAATTTATTAGGCTTTCCACTGAAGATCTGTCCCTCATCAACTATCCTCTGAAAGACTGGGATTCGTATCAGGAACCAGAAACCCCATCTGAAATTACCATTGTTGATGAAGACTACGTATGGCTGCCACTGGAAACAGGCGATCTTACCTGGGAGAATGTTATATTGGCACTTCCGAAACCCTATTCTATTGAAAAAGAGCCCATTGAAAATCAATTGGTAAGCAACCAAATTGACACTTTGGTAACCATCTCTCAACCTCATGTAAAACTCAAGTTTTACCGTTCCCCTGAGAACAACGTGTTTATAAATGGAGTGGTATCTGATGCTTCCATCAATTTTAAAAAAGGCTTGAAGATTGGGGTAGGTAAAAGTGAATTCGCCGCGGTATTTGAGAAGTTAAAACCGCATTCGATCCTTCCAGACCTGGTAAAAGTCAGCAGCAAAGATCAAGACCGGGTGATATCTTATTATTTTCACAATGACACCTTAGTTCGCATTGAGTTAACCAACTTTATTCATTAATAGCTGGGCTATTTGGAAGCTCACAGTTATAAGAGTATTTTAGTCGGACAACATTCCAATCAATATGCATCAAACCTATCGCTGGGGCATGCTTGCTCCCGGTAAAATTGCTCATAAATTCGCCTCGGGCCTGCAATATGTACCTGGAGCAGAATTATATGCAATAGCATCCAGGGATGAGGTAAAAGCCAAAAATTTCGCCGATCAGTACCACGCACCGGTAAGCTATGGTTCATACGAAGCATTGGCAACTGATCCCTTGGTTGATATTATCTATATCGCTACACCACACACATTTCATATGGAAAATACCTTGCTGTGTTTGGAACATGGTAAGGCCGTACTATGTGAAAAGCCATTGGCTATCAACAGCTACCAGGTAGAAACCATGATTCAGTCTGCCAAGGAAAACGATAGTTTTCTAATGGAAGCGGTTTGGTCCAGGTTCCTTCCAAATATTCATCGTGCAAAAGAACTGGTAGAGTCTGGCAAGATTGGCGTGATTAACCACCTGGAAGCAGACTTTGGATTCAAAGCCGATTATGACCCACATTCCAGATTGTTTGACCCAGCCCTGGGTGGTGGCGCTCTTTTAGATATAGGAATATATCCTTTGTTTTTTGCGCTGTACTTGTTTGGAGTACCCAACAAGGTGGAGTCAGAAGCAAAACTTGCCCCTACAGGAGTAGATGAGAGTTGCAGGGTAAAACTAACATTTGCCGGAGGTGAAACAGCCAATATATATATTACAGTAACTGAATTTACTGCGGTAGAAGCGCGGATTGAAGGTGACCAGGGAGCGATCCATTTACCAAACCGCTGGTATCAACCAGGAAATCTGGCCATCACCACTGAACACGGTACCGAGGATATTGTAATGGACTTTGTTGGCAATGGATACAACTATCAGGCTGTTGAGGTGATGAATTGTTTAAAGGAAGGGAGGAGAGAAAGCACAAGGTGGTCCCATAATGACAGCCTTCAGTTGATGCGCTTGATGGATGAAATAAGAGAGCAATGTGGCATTGAATATCCCGCCGATCACATCGACCGGTAATGTGAATAGATTCCCAAGAATCACTATAATATAAACGATATGAAGCACATTGATCTACAAAACCTGGAACCAAGGGAGATAATGCCAGGATTCCTGGGCCGTATGGTTCACTCCGATAATATGACTTTCGTTCATTGGGAGATTAAAGCGGGTTCACCCCTGCCGGAGCATTCGCACATGCATGAACAGGTGGTGAATGTGATCGAGGGACAGTTTGAACTTATAGTTGCGGGTGAAGCTCAAACATTGGGACCCAGCGAAGTTGCCTGTATTCCATCCAATGCCCTCCACAGTGGAAAAGCAATAACAGATTGCTACATAATCGACGTCTTTTATCCGATTCGGGAGGACTACCGCTGATTCGTGTTATCAAAAGACTATACATAATCCATGATTGATACCACCATTGAAAAACTTACCTCTGCGCTAGGAAAGAACCTCGTCCTTACCGGTGAATCCGTCAGAGAACGGTACCATCATATCTGGCTCATGGACCAATCCCTTGTCGCCAAAGCGGTAGTACTGCCCCGTAATACTGAAGATGTTGCTAAAGTCTTAAGCATTTGCCATGACCACCATCAACCAATAGTCATACATGGAGGCCTTACCAACTTGGTTGGTGGGACAGAAACCAAGGCCGATGAGGTGGTGATCTCCCTGGAAAAAATGGATTCCATTGAGGAAGTAGATTCAGAAAGCCGGACTATCACGGTACAGGCTGGTGCAATTTTAGAAAATGTGCAACGGGCTGCTGAGAAAGAAGGGCTGTTATTTCCCTTAAATTTTGGCGCAAAAGGATCGGCTCAAATGGGTGGGATCATTTCCACCAACGCCGGAGGATTGCGGGTGTTGCGTTATGGCATGACCCGCCAATTAGTGGTAGGACTGGAAGCAGTCTTAGCAGATGGAACGGTTATTTCTTCTATGAAAAAGATTCTAAAGGACAATTCAGCCTATGATTTGAAGCAACTTTTCATAGGATCAGAAGGCACCCTGGGGGTAATCACCAGGGCTGTGCTTCGGCTAGTAGAAGCCCCCAGTACCAGAATTAGTGCATTGGCAGGAATCGATAATTATGACCAGGTAGTGGCATTTTTAAAGTTTATGGACAAAGGATTGGCCGGTACATTGAGCAGTTTTGAATTAATGTGGCCACCCACCTATAAGGTCTTGACTACTGCGCCTGCTTCAGTTTCTCCGCCTTTGCCTTACATTTATAACTATTACGTGCTACTGGACAGCTTGGGAAGCGATGCGAAATTTGATGCTGTTAGATTCCAGAGATTATTAGAAGAGGCCCTTGAACTTAAGATAATTCAAGATGCAGTTCCTGCAGAATCAGCTACTGAGGTAAACAGGTTTTGGACCATCCGGGAAGATGTGGCTCCCATGGTTTCCAAGTGTAAGCATATTCAACAATTCGACATCAGCTTGCCTATTCCTCTGATCGGAGAGGTAATAAATCAGATCGTTAAAAACCTTCATCAAATTCAGGAAGTGGAAAAGGTTTTTACCTTTGGGCATGTAGCTGATGGAAATATTCATCTGGTCATTGGAAAGAGCCGCCAAAGTGAGGAATTAATTAACCAGATAAATGATATAGTTTATCAACCCTTAAAAGCAATTGGCGGATCAATATCAGCCGAACATGGCATCGGGACTCACAAGAAACATTATCTTCCTATCAGTCGAAGTCAGGAGGAAATTAAACTTATGAAAACCCTTAAAAGCACCCTGGATCCCAGGAATATTCTTAACCGGGGCAAAATACTGGATTGA
>SMUY01175209.1_pt1 | contig 22353 bp, 21 predicted proteins | sample 2456441 | NCBI WGS metagenome assembly SMUY01 (sample SAMN11095931, study PRJNA526329) | marine sediment metagenome | biome: Marine sediment; feature: Surficial sediment; material: Deep marine sediment; isolation source: Hadal surficial sediment | place: Pacific Ocean | collected 2014-11 | depth...
GTGTCCATGGGAATTCTGGGACCCATCATTTATGTGGGAATTTTTATAATTCGACCGTTATTTTTAATTCCATCCATCGCCTTGTTTGTGGCGGGAGGTTTGGCTTTCGGCCCCGTGGTCGGTCCTATTTACGCTTCGTTCGGCGCGGCTATTGGCGGCACCCTCGGGTTCTGGATCGCGCGAATCATGGGGCATGACTATGTCATGAGCAAATTAAAGCTGGGGGCCCAAGTTGTAGAAAATACTAAATTCAATTTTTCCGTGGTATTTCTGCTTAGCCTGCTCCCCATCATGCCCGTGACGGTCATCAATTATGGCGCCGGGCTCTCCCACATGAAGTTCAAACACTATATTACCGCCCATGTACTGGGGTTGACGCCAAGAGCATTCGCCTTCGGATTTTTTGGAAGCGCTCTTTTGGAAATCGGGTCGCCAAAGTTCCGCGCATCGCTTTTACTTATTTTAATTTTGGGAATGGTTACAGCTTATTTCAGGTTCCGATCCAAAGCTAAAAGTAAGGCCGATAGGACTGAGAGCGACTCTTGACCGGCAAGGTCATTGCAACGCTTCATCCTCCAACACGGCCCCCGCTGGAATGATCATGGAACCCTTGCGATTGATGATCGAAACCTTCCCTCTCAAGGTGACTTCTCCTGCAAATCGAACATCGCCCTCAATGTCCAAGGACTCCAGCTCCAGAAGACTTGGGATAACCGGGAACCTTTGCTGATACCCTGCCACAGTTGCAAAAAACTCCCCCCATGAAATGGTCGGCAGATACGGTAGTTTTCTGGCTGGATTTTTCACCAGTCGCCCGCTATCTGTCAGGAACAAATCCGATTGAATGAGCATCAGGTCACTGGTATTTTTGACGGGAAGAAACCTTTCTCTGCCGACCACCAATCCGGTAGCATTTGGAAAATGTTCCAAGCCCGCGCCTATGGCCGTTTCCAATTGAATCACCGCTTGGTCCTTCACGGATTTTTCATTAACGATGACGTTTAAATCCATCCGGCCCTGATCCAGCCGCTTTTTCAGATGTGGCAGGTTGATCCAAATGTTGTTGGTGTTGAACACCTTGAATTTTTCCGTGCCGTAAAATTCCTCAAGGTGCTCTTCGGGAACCTGGGCAAACTCCAGAAGATGCAATCGGCCCGCGCTCTGATACAAAGCACCACCTTTAATATCGGCGGGCGATTTCGGGGTCATCTCCATCAGAAAAGGGATGTCATGTTTCAGCATGTGGCCGAGTATTCTGGGATCGACCACCGCTCCCAGATTGTCCGCGTTGGATACAAAAAGAATCGTTCTCCCCTGCCCCAACATAGTTTCCAGTATCCCCTGGCTGAGCAAACAATTATAAATGTCGCCATGGCCGGGCGGGTACCAAGCCTCAGCCCCGCATAGTTTCTCCTCCAGAGGTCGATGGGTGGTTTTATCCAGCCGCGGAAATTTATTTTGCAAAAAACATTCAATGCGGATTCGGGGCTCATATTTTTGAACCCTCTGCAAAGTGTCTTCATGGGTATGAAAGCTGTTCATTAAAATCAGGGGAACCTGCGCGTTTTGCTCTCGATTCAATTGCTCCAGTTGACTCACAATCAAATCCATGAAGGTTTGGTCGCCCCTGACCGCCAACATCGACTTTGGGCCATCGACTCCCATACTTGACCCCAGCCCGCCATTCAATTTGCACACCGCCAGGCACTGCAAATCTTGTTGAAAGTCCTTCGGTTCACCCAGGGAATCATGAGCGGAAAGGTTTTGCGGGTCGGGCGACCGCAAGGTTTCCCACTGACTGATTTGGGCCGTCCCCGCCTTGAATTTTTCAAACAAATCCAAGAAGGCATTCCTTGACCCCTCAGTCATACCCAAATTATTCAGAACCTCCCGCAAATTCGATAATTCCATTGGTTCAAGAAACCTTTCTCAGATAAACTGGTAAAGAGGATCATGAAGAGGTCAACCTTATCGTTCAAAACGGATGACACCGGGTTCCTGATATTCAGGGACCGTTATTCTGGCACGATCCCAGACAAACACAATAGCATCGGCTTTGTGATCCACGGTCCGTTAAAATTTACAATGATATCTGGAAAGTGAAACCCTGTTTCATGCTCTAAACAATTATTCCAAAATAAAAATGCTGGTGTTTAAAAAAAATATCTACTTTGTCGATTGGGAGAACGGCGACGAACTTGAAGCTGGACTCCCAGGAAGAGACCACGAAGATCCGAAACCCATCGCATACAATTTCATTCATTCTACCTTGTTGAGCGACCGAAAATTATTCAACGAAATTCATCAGACCGATCCAGCGAAAGGTTGGGAACAATTAAAAATATTTTTTCCGCACGCCACGCGGTTCGGTAATCTGTTTCATCTGGACACCCTATCCATGAATCTGCTGGAAGGCTTTTCAGACCGGGGCCGCTGGTTTTCCATGAACAACTACCATCTATGCTACTTGTACGATTCCCTGCTCGATCGTGTTGAGGAATACAGCTACAGTGAAACCGACCGGCGACTGGAAATGTTTCCGGAAATGCTGGCGCAACCCATCGATTTCAATCAATTCCTGAACGAGTACTTTTTCAGCACCACATTCCTGGTCGCCGTCGAACGGTTCAACCGCATGACGCCCCAGGAAAAAAGCCAGTTGGGCAAACTCGATCACGCCTATTTTGGAGCGATTCTCCCAACACCTGCCGCCACAAGCATTGAGGACCCCACCCTCGGCAAGGTGATCAATGCGGTGGAACCCACGGGAGAGGAAATGGCGCTGGAGTGTTGTCCGGAAGATCCTTACCTGAAGTAAGCGCTCATTAAGTTATGAAATCATCAAACATCACGAATCATAAAACCCGGCAATCCTCCTTGAATGAGGTCTTCTACAGTGGTAGTTTAGTGATTATTGCACTCAGGCACACCCGCCATGCTGACCTTTAAGTCCGACATCTACGAAAACGCCAATTTAAAATTTCTGGCGTGGGTTCCGGGAGATCCTCCCGGATTGCCCCCCTACAAATTCATCCAAAACTCTCTAAATGAAGAGACCGAGCTTTTTGCCATAGTGGAACGCCATCCTAAAGAATATTGGACAGAGGACATCCGAAGTTTTTTCCCCAAAGCCCATTATTTTTCTAATTACAATATTTTGAAACAAATGGTTCACATTCTCCAGGAAGGATTGGAAGACGCCAGCCATTGGTATCACATGAACACCTATCACTTCTGCCTTTTGTATGATCTGCTGAACCGAAACGCTTACAATTACAACCATGACAATCGAGATGAAAGACGGAAGGCCTATCCTGAACTCCAGGGGCAAGCGATGAAGTTTGATTCCTTTGTAAAAAATTATTTCTTTAACACTGTTTTCCTTCTGGAGGAGGATAATTACAATGGGTTGTCCGCCAAACAAAAAATCCAGCTGGGTTACACCTGCCCATGCCAATTCGGGGTCATCAACGGACTCCAACCCTGTCCAGAGGAAATGCAATTGAAGGAATCCAAGGACTATCCGTACACCGTCTTCGTTTAAAGCTGACCCATTATTCACCATTAGTGATCGGGATATTTTCTATTGTACCAACCCGTATTTGCCTGAGGGAGCCAATCATTGCTGAAAATAGTTACCGCCAGCGAAATGCAGGACATCGACCAGTCCGCTATTAAAAAATACCGGATCCCCGGGCTGGTGCTGATGGAAAATGCCGGCCACGGGGTGGCCTCCCTGATGCACCGCAAAATTACTAACCTGAATACAAAAAAAGTGATGGTCATTGCCGGCAAAGGTAATAATGGCGGCGATGGCTTTGTCATTGCCCGTCACTTGCATAACTCCGGCGTCAAAGTCGAAATTCTCCTTTTAGGAAAGCGCTCCCAACTGAAATCCGATGCCCGCACCCACGCGGATATCGCTTTCAAAATGGAGCTTGCCATCCATGAAGTATCTGAGAGCAATCTCAATTCAAACAATCATTCGCTACGCCATTGCCACGTTATCGTCGACGCTATTTTTGGAACCGGCCTGACCAAACCCGCTGGCGGTCTTTATCAGAAGGTGATCAAGAAAATCAACTCTGCCGGCAAATTTGTGGTGTCCGTGGATATTCCATCCGGCATCCCTTCTGATTCCGGGCAATTGATGGGACCTCACGTTCAGGCCCATTTGACCGCCGCCCTGGGTCTGATGAAACGGAGCCATCTATTGTATCCAGCGGCCGGGGCTATGGGGGAGGTGGCGGTTTTGGATATCAGCATTCCCTCCCAGGCAGTGGCATCCCAAAAAATTAAAATCAAATTGCTGGAAGAACCCGACATCCAGGCCTGGCTTCCCAAAAGAGCGGCCAACACGCATAAAGGCGATTACGGCCACACCTTGGTGGTGGGCGGTTCCAGAGGTAAAGGCGGCGCGGCGGGGCTGGCCGCTCTCGCCGCGTTGAAGGCGGGAGCCGGACTGGTCACTCTGGCAGTTCCGGAATCCTGCCATCACTCCCTGGAGTTCAATCCTCTGGAGGCCATGTCCGTGCCCCTGGCCGAGACCAAGAGCGGCAATCTTTCTCTGCAAGCTTTGGATACGCTGATTGAACACACCCAGGGAAAGAGCTCCCTGGCTATCGGTCCAGGGCTGTCTACCGAGGCCGCCACCATCGACCTCCTGCGCCATTATTTGCCCCAAGTCGAGTGTCCCATGGTGATCGATGCCGATGGCCTGAACTGCCTTGCCCAGGAAACAACAATTTTATCTGAATTGCAGGGTCCGATCATCCTCACCCCGCATCCCAAGGAGTTGTCCCGGCTTTCAGGCTCACCCGTCAAAGAAATCCTCGAGCACCGCCTGGAAGCGGCGGCCGATTTTGCCCAAACCCATTCGGTCATTCTATTGTTGAAAGGCGCCCACACCCTGATCGCTCATCCAGATGGCAATGTCTGGATCAATCCCACGGGGAATCCAGGGATGGCCACAGCAGGCTCCGGGGACGTTTTAACGGGAATCATCGCCGGCCTGCTCTCCCAGGGATTGGAGGCCATACCCGCCGCCGCAACAGGAGCCTACCTCCATGGCCTGGCAGGCGACCTGTACGCCGCACAATACGGAGAAGCCTCATTGACCGGTGGCGATTTAGTAGCGAATCTTGCAAAAAGCATCCAGCAGGTTATCAACTGACTATGAAATTTTCCACTCACACGCCTGAAGAAACCATTCGATTAGGGGTGAAAATTGGCGAAAACCTGCAAGCGGGCGATCTGGTTCTCTTATTCGGAGATTTGGGGTCGGGAAAAACCACTTTGACCCAAGGCATCGCCCGTGGCCTGGGAGTGGCTGAAAATGAATACGTGCGAAGCCCGTCTTTCACCTTGATCAACGAATACCGGGGCCGAATACCGATCTTTCACATCGACCTCTATCGCATCGAATCGGCTTCCCAGTTGGAAAACCTGGGGCTGGAGGAGATTTTATTCGGCGAGGGCATCAGCATTGTGGAATGGGCAGAAAAGCTTTTTCCGGACAATCAAAAAGACTCCCTCATTGAGAATCATCAGCCACGCATTGAAATTAGCCTGGAATTCAGCAAAGCCGAGAGCCGGGAAATAGAAATCAGCCTGAAAAACCAAGGAACTTCCGATCACCCCATTTTTACTTTACAATAAAAAGTCTCTATGGCAAGATAATTGCTGGGTATGCCATTTGCATGTAACCAAAAAAATCAGGTTATGAACAATAAAATCAGGAAATTACTTCTTATCCTTGCCTGTGGTTTGATAGTGGCCTTTGGAGTCAGCATCTACTACCAGCCGAAAATATTTTCAATTCCCACCGCCATTAATCTGGATGGCGACAGCATTGACATCAAGATCAAAAACTTTAATGTTTTACATGAGGTTTTAGGTAATAAGCATTGGGAATTAAGAGCTGATGACGCCCAAATTGATTACGATAAAGGCCGCATCACCCTTACCCGGGTGGCCGTCACTTTAAATCACAACGCGAACAGCAAATCCCAGATTTTTGCCGATACCGGGGTCATGAACACTGTAACCAAGGAAATTGAGCTGGCAGGCCATGTCAAATTCATCGCAGACGCCGATCAACTATTTCACCGCTCCCGAAGCCCCAAAAGCCCATCTCAAATCAACCCGGAGCCCATCGGTGAGTAATCTTTATCGCACAGTCATTTGTTTTCTCGCTTTGGCCATCTCAGGGGGATCAATGCCATCGCCCGCGTTGGCCCTGCCCCTCGCTGAAAAACAAACTATCGGGGAAAATAAAAGTCCCCTTGAAATCACCTCCGATAGAATGCGCTCGGAAAATCAGAATCGGAAAATTATTTTTTCCGGGAACGTCAAGAGTCAATGGGGGGATTTGGAAATTAAATCCGACGTTCTGGAGATTTATACGTTCGCTCCTGAAGGAGTAAATGCTTCTGCGAATAACAACATTATGGGCGATCAGGAACTGGAAAAAATTGTAGCGCTGGGCAATGTTCGCATCAAAAAAGGTGACCGCCGGGCCAGGGGCGATAAGGCCATCTATTTTGACAGGCAACAAAAAATCATCCTGACGGGAACCCCAAAAGCCGTAGCCTGGGATGGCAAAACCAATATTGAAGGCCGGGAGATGATTTTCTTTTTAGAACGGGACCGATTTGTGGTGAACGACCGCGTAATCTTTAAAATGTATCCAAAAAATGAAGAACCAGGTAAAAGAAGAAAATCGGGCCCTTCGGTTAAAAGAAAGACGGCCGCCAATCTCCCATAAGATCCCCACCCTTAAGGCTGTTTGCCTGGAAAAATCTTTCCAGAAGCGGAAAGTCGTTGATGAGGTCAGCATTCAGGTTCGCAAAGGTGAGATCGTCGGATTGTTGGGACCCAATGGGGCCGGCAAAACCACCACATTTTATATGGTGGTGGGCCTGATTCGACCGGACCGCGGTCAGGTGGTGCTGAATGGCACTGAACTGACCCAATACCCCATGTATATGCGGGCTCAGCGGGGAATCAGTTACCTGCCGCAAGAGCCCTCCGTTTTCCGAAAGCTGACTGTAGAAGAAAACATCCTGGCGGTGCTCGAAGGCCAGAACTTGACCCTCGCAGAGCGAATGGGGCGAACCCAAGCTCTGCTCAGGGAGTTCAACATCGCCCATATAAAGAATGCCAAGGCTTACACGTTGTCGGGAGGAGAACGACGGCGAGTGGAAATCAGCCGGGCATTGGCCACCTCTCCCTCTTTCATACTGCTGGATGAGCCATTTGCCGGCATCGATCCTATTGCGGTCGTCGATATTCAGTCCATCATCCACAACCTCAAAAAACGAGGGATCGGGGTTTTAATCACGGATCACAATGTAAGGGAAACCTTAATCATCACGGATCGCGCCTATATCATCAGCGAGGGGAAAATTATTGCGTCCGGGTTACCGCGGGAGGTAGCCCAAAATGAGCGCGTGAAAAAGATTTACCTGGGAGACCAGTTTACCTTTTAGGAGTTACAGCGGCATGGGCATGGAAATGAAATTAAGTTTAAAGCTGACCCAGAAGTTGGTGATGACCCCCATGCTTCAACAGGCCATCAAGCTTCTGCCCATGGCGCGTTTGGAATTAGCCCAACTGGTTCGCCAGGAGATAATTGAAAATCCCGTTCTGGAAGAAATCCTTGAAGAGGACCTGGAGGACAATGAAGAAGAATCCAAGGTAGCGGATAATATGGGCAACACCGAGGTGGAGCCCGGCTCGGTAAAGGCCGAAAGTCCGGTCGAGCAGGAAATGGATTGGGACAATTACTTTCAGGACAACATTGATCGCGGCATGTCCGCCGGCAATTACACCGAAAGACCCGGGATTGAAGCTACGTTCAAGAAGGAAGCCACCTTGGCGGACCACCTGATGTGGCAATTGGGCCTGAGCGTCGACACGGATGAAGACAAGTTTATCGGGGCCTGCATCATCGGTAATATTCAAAATGATGGTTATTGTATTTCAGAAATCAATGAAATCGCCGAGGCCAGCAACGCTACCGATGAAGATGTGCTCCGTGTCCTCAAGGTGATTCAGACTTTCGAACCCATCGGGGTCGCCGCCAGAACTCTCAAAGAATGCCTGATGATCCAGGCAAAATCCCGATCAGAGCCCTCTCCCCTCATAGAAGCATTGATTGAAAAGCATTTGGAAAAACTGGACGAGAAAAATTATCAAAAAATTGCCAACGAACAAAAAACCACTGTCCAGAAAATCATCGATGCTGTAAATGATATTAAGACCTTTGATCCCAAACCCGGGTTGAGATTCAGTTCGGAAGGCGTCGACTACGTCCTCCCGGACCTCGTCGTGATTAAGACCAAGGAAGGCTATGACGTAGCTCTCAATGATGAGGGCGTGCCAAAAATCCAAATCAACCCATTTTACCAAAACCTTTTAAAAACGGCGGAAGAAGCCAAAACCAAGGAATATTTAGAAACCAAGCATCGTTCTGCCCTGTGGCTCATCAAAAGCATCGACCAAAGGCGTCAGACCATTTACAAGGTGGGCCACAGCATTGTAAAAATGCAGACAGAATTTTTGGACCATGGATTGACCCATTTGAAACCTATGGTGCTGAAAGATGTGGCTCTGGACATCGAAATGCACGAATCCACGGTAAGCCGAATCACCACTAATAAATACATAGACACTCCCCAGGGTATATTTGAACTTAAGTTTTTTTTCCACAGCGGGATCAAATCGTACTTGGGAAGCAACGATCTTTCCTCGGTCCGGGTCAAGGATATGATCAAGGAAATCATCGCCTCGGAAAACCCCAAGAAACCCAATACCGATGATGAAATTGTTGAAATTCTGATGCGCAAAGACGCCAAAATTGCCCGCAGAACAGTGACCAAGTACCGTAAGGAGTTAAACATTTCACCCGCCAGCAAACGCAAAAAAATCTATTGAACCCACCGTAAGCCACTTGATATTTTCAATCGGTCAAGCTACTCTTAAACCCCAATCTATATTTATATCTCTTAGGAAGTCGAGTCATGAAATTAACAGTAACGGGCAGGAAACTGAAAATCACACAAGGCATTGAAGATCACTTGAACAACAAAATTGAGAAAACGCTAAAAACCATGACCAAATCTGCCGATGTCCACGTCGCTTTGACAGTGGAAAAATATCGGCACTTCGCGGAAGTTACGGTCAAAGACAAAGGGTTCACCGTTCACAGCGAGGCCGAGACAGAAGATCTTTATGCCGCCATGGACCAGGCAGTTGAAAAAACGGAAAAACAACTGAAAAAACATAAAGAACGGTCCACCAGTTTAAAAATCAAGCAAAGTTCCGCTGAAAAAAATAAACACTCGATCTGATAGCTTTCCTCATCCTAAGCTGAACAGGACATTCAAAAAACTCTATTATGAAAATTAGTGAGATTCTTAAAAAGGATTTCATTATTTCTGATTTGACGGCTCTCGACAAACCCAGTGCCGTCTCCGACCTTTGCCACTTTCTGGAAAAAAAAGGGGTGATCAGGAATAAAGAAATTCTAATCCATGCTTTGATGGAAAGAGAAAAACTGGGAAGCACCGGAATTGGCGAGAATATGGCGATCCCTCATGCCAAATCGGATGAGATCGATCAAATTGTAATTGTCTTTGCGCGGTCATTAAAAGGCATTGACTTTGAATCACTGGACCAGCGGCCCGTTCATTTCATATGCCTGCTGTTGGCGCCCACCGATTCCACAGGCCTCCATTTAAAAGCCCTGGCGCGTATCGCCCGACTGTTTAAAAATATTTCACTCAGGGAAAAGATTTTAAAAGCTCATGGATCAGACAGCATCTATTCAATATTGATTGAGGAAGACTCCAAAATTCTTTAAACCCTGCAGTCCGTAAACTGCAAAATCCACTCAGGTTGAAAGTGAAATCAGAGCGAAAAGGAATAGCTGTCTCAGGAGGCGTGGCCTTCGGCAACGCGTATTTGCTGGATCGGTCCAAGGTGTGTGTTATCAAGCGCACCCTGCATTCCGATGAGATTGACGACGAAATAATGCGCTTGCGGGAGGCCATTCAAAAGTCCAAGGAGGAACTCCAAAGTATAAAAAGCCGTGCCAGTTCTATTGCCGATAAGTACTCCATCATTTTGGATACCTACACCCTCCTATTGGAAGACGAGATCCTGGTCAATGAAACCATTGACACCATCAAGCAACAAAAAGTCAACGCGGAATGGGCCCTCACCCACACTCTGGAAAAATTCACTCGCCTGTTCAATAAAATCAATGACGATTATTTAAAGGGAAAAAAGGACGACCTAGAACTCGTGGTTCACGGAGTGATCAAAAATCTAATCGGACATCATCAGGAAAGTTTACAGGATATTGACGAGCCGGTGGTGATCATCACGCATGAACTCAGCCCTTCCGACACTTTGCTCATGTCCAAAAATTATATTCTCGGCCTGGCCACAGAGGTCGGAGGCCGGACATCCCATCTGGGAATATTTGCATCAGCCCTCGGCATTCCTGCTCTTGTAGGAGTGACGGACCTCACTCAGCATGTCAATTCCGGCGACATGATCATCATCGATGCCATCGAAGGTGAAATTATTATCAAGCCCAATGAGGAGCAAGTCCTGCATTACCGAAAGAAACAGCAGAATTATTTACTCTACGAAAAAGCTCTTCTCAAGGATGTGAACCTATCCTCTGAAACTTTGGACGGGCGGGCAATCCACATCATGGCCAACATCGAGTCCGTTCAAGAAGCCAAAACCGCCCGCAAATATGGCGGCGAGGGCGTGGGGTTGTACCGCACCGAATTGCTTTACATGGGACGGGAGTCGCTCCCGAATGAAAATGATTTATACCTTAACTTTAAAAAAGTGGCGCGGGAAATGGATCCTTACCCCGTAGTGATCCGCACCTTGGATATTGGCGCTGACAAACAACTTAACAAAATAAACGATGCTTCTGAGGACAATCCGGCTTTAGGCCTGCGAGGTATCCGCTTATCTCTGGTCAACCCAGATATGCTCATCTCGCAAATGAAAGCAATTTTGCGAGCCAGTTTTTATGGGAAAATTAAAATCCTTTATCCCATGATATCCACCCTGGAGGAATTGACAGAAGCCAATAAATTATTGAAAAAGGCCAAGAAAGAATTAAAAAGAGCACAGATACCTTTTGATAACGACATAGAAGTTGGAGCCATGATCGAAACTCCAGCCGCTGCGTTGGCACTCGAACATTTGCTGGGTGAAGTCGATTTTATAAGCATTGGCACCAATGACTTGATACAATACGTTCTCGCAGTTGACCGCACCAATGAAAACGTGGCGTACCTCTACCAGCCTTTTCATCCTGCAATTTTAAAGCTTTTAAAAGATATTTTTGTGCTGGCCAATGCCAGGGGGAAACCCGTTTCAATTTGTGGTGAAATGGGAGGGGATCCGATGGCCACTTTGCTTTTGTTGGGACTTGGAGAAATTCAAGAGTTGAGCATGGAACCCCACTCCATCCCCAAGGTTAAGAAAATTCTTAGAAAAGTCACGATCGCGGAAGCTAAAATTTTAGCCGACAAGGCTTTGACCATGGCCACCGCCAAAGAGATCAATCAATTTATATCTGAAGAAATGCGAAATCGTTTTCCAACTGATTTCGATAGAAATATGGTTTTTGAGGAAAAATCGAGCTAACCCAAGAAACTTGAGCGTAAAAGAAAATAACTTCAAGTGGTTCAGTCTTTATCTGTCCACTGCAATAAAAACGAAAGGGCATGCAATATGAGCCAGGGCAACTTCCTGTTTACTTCTGAATCTGTTTCCGAAGGGCATCCAGACAAAATCTCCGACCAAATTTCCGATGCCGTTCTGGATGCGGCGCTGAAAAAGGATCCCATGTCTCGTGTCGCCTGCGAAACCTTGGTCACCACTGGATTGGTGGTCGTTTCCGGAGAAATCACCACCAAAGCCTACATTGAAATTCCGAAAATTGTCCGTGAGACCATTCGGGATATTGGTTACACGCATTCAGAAATGGGATTTGATTACGAAACCTGCGGCGTGATGGTCACTCTCGACGAGCAATCCCAGGACATCGCCCAGGGAGTGGACGACGACAAACATGAACAGGGAGCCGGCGACCAAGGCATGATGTTTGGTTACGCCAGTAACGAAACCAAGGAACTGATGCCCGCGCCTATCATGTACGCTCATAAACTGGTCCACAAATTAGCCGCTGTCCGAAAAAATGGACTCCTCCCTTACTTGAGGCCGGACAGTAAATCCCAGGTATCGGTGCGCTATGAAAAAGGCAAACCGGTCTGTATTGAAACGGTCGTCATTTCATCACAACATGACGACCAGGTTTCCATCAAAAAGCTTCGTTCGGAAATCATCGAAAGCGTCATTCACAAAGTGATCCCAAAAAGCTTTCAGCACAAAAAAATGAAAATCCATATCAACCCCACCGGTCGGTTTGTTATCGGCGGACCTCAAGGGGATTGTGGATTGACGGGAAGAAAAATCATTGTCGATACCTATGGCGGGTTCTCACGGCATGGCGGAGGCGCTTTTTCCGGTAAAGACTCTTCCAAAGTGGATCGCTCTGCCGCCTACATGGCCCGCTACATTGCCAAAAACCTGGTGGCCGCAAAAATCGCAGACCGCTGTGAAGTTCAATTGGCCTATGCCATAGGCGTGGCCGATCCGGTTTCTATTTTTGTGGATACTTTCGACACGCACAAAATAAACCCCAAAAATATTGAAAAATTAATCCGGGATCATTTCGAGTTGAAACCGGCAGGCATCATCAAAATCCTTCAATTGAGAAAACCGCGTTTCCAGGTAACGGCGGCTTATGGACATTTTGGCCGCAGTGAAAAAGAGTTCACCTGGGAAAAAACCGATAAAGTCAAAGCGCTGAAAAAAGCCGCTGGGATTTAATCTATCAGCGGCGGGCATGCACTCCAATGCCCGCCGCTTCACGATCCCCCTTCATTCTCCTCTTGCAAATCCTATGAAGAGTGAAGAGGCATAATCTATGGCCATTGAAAAAATTCGCGTAGGAATCATAGGAGCCGGCGCCAATACCTGCCAAAAGCATATTCCGCGCCTGCAAAATATCGAAGGCGTGGAAATTCTTGAAGTGGCCAACCGATCCACCGCTTCCGCGCAACGAGTGGCCGATAAGTTTCAAATACCCACCGTCCGTTCCCACTGGCAGGATGTGGCCACGTCCGAAAATATAGATGCCGTTTTAATCGGAACCTGGCCTTACCTGCATTGTGAAGCCACCTGTCTTGCCTTAAAATCGGGAAAACATGTCCTTTGCGAAGCTCGTATGGCAATGGATGAGGCCGAAGCGCGAACAATGCTCAAGGCCTCATACGACCACCCCAACAGCGTGGCCCAACTGGTCCCCTCCCCCTTCACCCTGCGAGCCGATCAAACGATTTTAGAATTCATTGATCAAAATATGCTGGGCAAACCGCTTCATTTCCAGTTCAACTTCCACTCCAGCGTCCTGACCCCGCCCAGTGACTCTCTTCATTGGCGCCGCAACAAAAAATATAGCGGCACCAACATCATGGTTTTGGGAATTATATATGAGTCACTGCTACGCTGGTTCGGCCCGGCCAATTCGGTGAACGCACAAGCTAGATTCATCACCCAGCGGGCTTTGGACCCAGATTCAGGGAGTGAAGCTGAAATAGAAATTCCGGATTTCCTCACGGTTCAAATGGAAATGAGAAACGGCATGTTAGGGTCGCTGTCGATGAGCGAACAGGACCTCCATGCCGACCCACCCCATATAAAAATTTTTGGGAATGAAGGCGTTTTGTATTATGAGTTCAAGGTAGATGGAAAACTGCTTTACGGATCTAAAAATGATTCTGAAATGAAGGAAGTTTCAATCTCCCCGGAAAAGGAAGGCCGCTGGCGCGTGGAGGAAGAGTTTGTTCAGGCCATTCGCGGCCAGGAGGAAATCGAATACACCACGTTCACCACCGGGGTCGAATACATGAAATTCACCGAAGCGGTCAACAATAGTTTCCGCAATGACGGTGAATCCACAATCATCCCCATGGGCTGACCACCCCCTCTACCCGGCACATCTTTTGCCCCGTGCCGCGAAAAAAATCGGACGCTGAGTGATCAAGAGTTTGCTGATTGTTGTTTGGCTTTTGGCGGGAGGTTCGATCCGTATCAATTGAAATTGTAGGCGAAACATCCGCCGGAACAGCGCACCATGTAATGCGGACAGCTCTTGCAGGGTTCCTTGGCCTCGCCGTCTTCAAAAGCGTGGGTGAGAAATCGAGTATGCATCTTCCTCACTGAGAGCTCGTTGATCTCCTTGAAGTCCTTGACATTTCCTATCTTAAAATTGTGAAACGGAAAGCAATTGAAACAATGCCCTTTCGGGTCGATGTCCATCGGGCTGTCGTCGGCACAGCCAAAATAAACATCCCGTACCTGCCACTCATCGATACTCGGAACCGGCTGGCTACCATGATAAAAAAGCCGTTCTACCAGGGGGTATTCCTCCTTCTGGATATCATCCAAAAAACAGGGCGGGAATGAGCAGTCGAACCGAAAATTCATTTGCGGGAACTCCTGCAGAATATCCAGCATCTTCCTGCCTACCTTGGGATAATCCCGAATAGCCAGCGTGATGTTGTCCTGCTCGCCCACAATGGGAAATGCCGGGCTGACGCGAATTTTGTAATTCTGACTTTTCGGCAGTCCCATGCCTTGATAAATTTCGTCGATTTCCCGGCATTGCTTGTGCAGTTCCTGCCGGGGCGAATACAAGTTCAGGCTGAACATAAGACCGTGGCCGTTTTCGGCCAGAAGCGCTTCCGCCACCTCCCGACAACGCTGGTGATTTTTTTCGGTGGTGTTCTCCATGGTCTGCCAGTTGAGGAGAATGGACAATTGGATGTGGCGCTCGATACTGCCACTTCGGCCGACGGTCTTCAAAAGGAAGTCGAGCACTTTATCCGGCATCAACCCATTGGTGAAAAGTCCCAGGTAGGTGAAGGGCTGCAAGCTTTCCAGGGTGCGGGAAAAAATATCCGTGAAGCGGGGATGCAGGGTGGGCTCTCCCCCCATGAAATTGATCAGAGAAGCGACTTTGATTCTTGGCAGCAACTCATCCGTGAAAAATTCGTAATCCATGGATTTGTCGGGAGACTGCACATTCTCTTCCATGTATTCATCGGCAAAACAGTAATTGCATTTTAAATTACAATAGCTGTTTAAAATGATGTTCATTGCGCCTGCCCTTCCATGCGGTTCGAACCTGATTCCTCCGGGAAGCTCTCCGCAACGGCACCCCCCGCCGCCTGCTAGCAGAGCCAGAAAGCCTCGTCACAGGCAAAGGTAGAATGAACCCTGAGCCTCCGTTCCCTCGTTCCTATAAGGCCTATATTATATAACAATCCCCTGAACAGAAGCCAAATATCGGCTAAATATTTACTCCAGCCCATTTTCCCGGCGGCTCGAAGAAATTAAATTATCTTGAAATCATTTCCCTGTCAGGTCAAAATAAGCCCCCATTCAACACTTGAGAGTCAAATGCTAGCCTTCGCCAAAGACATCACCCAAAGCAATCCGAAGCATTCCCAGGAGGGTCAGAACCCCGAGCTGAAGGAATACATGGATTACCAGCGGAAATTGAATCACGAGCGTATCGTCTTTCATTCGCTGGATCATGCCAAAACCGAATTGCAGGAAAAAATTGAATCGGCCGAGGAAAATGCTGACATGCTGAAAGAATACCTGCAACAGGCATTTCCCTTTTCCCATCATTTCGCCGATGCCGACACCCTCATGATCATGCTTCGCAAGATGATCAACTCCCACAACGCCCCCGAGGACTGGTATCGCATGAACGCCTATTATTACGCCTTGACCTTTGACTGTATCAAACAGTTCATCGCGATTTACAATCAGCTGCTGAGGGAGTCACCCAAGCAAGCCCGTGACTATCAGGCTTCCGATGAGGTGGAAATCGATTTTGACGATTGGGTGGAGCTTTATTTTCCCGATCTGGATTTTCACATCGGCAAGGAGCTGGACACGACTCACTATCCCTTGGCCAAACGTAACAAGGCCATCGCCGGGGAACTCGATAAAAAGGTCGAAAGCGGGGAATCGCGCGAAGACGCCCTCCAGGCGCTCAAGGAAACCTATAAAATAGACGAGGTTACCATCAACCTATTGTTGAACAAGCCGATTGGTGAAAAAGATTTGGAGCTGTTTTACACCTCTGCTGATAATCCCATTTACGATTACCTGAACCAAAAGAAGGAAGGCAGTTGGGAAGCCTTGGACGGCGACTCCCTGATGGACCAGGCTTATTCCATGGGCTCTCACCTCAAGATTTGGGTTTGGGGAAAACCCAACCCGCGCTAAAAAAGGTTCCTCTCGCCAACCCAATTCTATTTTTCAGCAACCACCAGCCAGGCCGAACCGGCATAGACCGATTCGCCGGTTTGTACTGTGAAACCCGCCTGCCGGACTTCCTCACCCATTTCTTCCAGCGAGTAGGAATGCCAGACTCCCGACTTCAATTGTTTTTCAATGAAGCGAAGGCCCAGCCGCAGAGTTAGAGGGTACAGAAAAAATTTAGAAAAAAAATATTCAGTCGACTCAAGAGAAACCAGACTTTCCTCAATGATTTTCTTTGCGTCGTAATCCCTGGAAGGGTTCGCCGTGATGAGATGGCCCGCCGGCTTCACCACCCTGAACAGGTTTTTCAAAACCTGGTTTCGCCGGGCAGAATCGGCTAGCGTGTAGAGGGAAAAATGGGCCACCACCACATCCACGGAGTTCTCTTTGAGAACCAGGTCGCCGGAATAATCACCACAAATTAATTCCACCCGCTCGCCCAAACCCATTCTATCCGCCATGCGCATCAAACCCGGAAAGCCACTATTGAGTATGTCGATCCCCAAATAGCGCCCACCCCCTTTTAAACTTTTAGCCAGAAAGGGGATCAGCGAGCCCGATCCGCATCCCGCATCCAGCACGACCTGCCCGGCTGAAAGACCACAAAAATGAGCCGCCCGCGCGAGCGAATCGCGGTAGGCCTGAGGAGTCAGTAAATCATACAACCGGGTTTTAAATCCCCACTGCCAGTAATTGCGATAAATGGATTTATTTTTTTTCAAACTCCCACCTTGTTCTAGTATGAGAAACTCCATATAATATCTTCTGACCGTAAATTTGAAGCTGGAGAAAACTCAACATGGCAAAAAAACCTTTTATCAACAAATACGGGTTTGTGGAGTACCCTTTCCTCCATGATCAGCGCAAGGGGAAAAATTGGTGGTTTTTTAATCTTCTGGAAGAACATTTAAAGCGGCGGGCCAAGCGTAAAATAGGACGGGATTACACTCGGGATGATTTGGACAAGGACATGATGGAAATTTTGCCCTCAACCAAGCTGAGAATTTACGTTCTGTTGCCAGTCGGCATGGGCATGGAGTTCAAGTTGATTGGCAAGTACGACACCCCGGAGTTGATCCATCTGGAAGACCCGGTTCCCTACCTTGAAGAAACCTACGGTGGCGCAAAATTCAAAATCAATATTTTCCATGAGGGAACATTCGCCGGGACGGAAAACTTTAAAACCCACGGTGATCCCAAATGGGTTGAAATCCCGGATGACAAATTGGCCTGAGCCAGCGCCCGCCTTTCCCTGAATTTATCCCATAACTTTAAAGTGTTTCGTCTGGGTTGATCGGTTTTTGAATCGTGGGTATGGTGAACTTCAACGCCTTGGGCGGGGCCGATGATTGTATTCCAAGGGCTTTTTTCTCGCCCTCCACTTCCAACCCAATTCGAATGAGGCCTTTGTGGACCCGGACCGGATAAATTTTGGTTTTCATAAAAGGGTTTTGAGGACAGTCCCCTGTGGTTAGATCGTAGCGCCATTCATGATTGGGGCAAATGACCACGCCCTCCTCGATCCGGCCCTCCCCCAACGGCGACCCTTTGTGCAGGCACTTGTTGGCAATCGCAAAATATTTCCCCTTGTAATTGAACAGCGCGATCTCATCCTCTCCCGCAGTGATGATCGCGGACTTCCCCGGCGGCAGTTCATCCTCCGGCATGACTTTAACAAATTTCAACATGGTGTTCTCTCGCAATCCAGATGTCGCAACTCAATCAACCCTGAGCCTCATCTTTGGAATCTTTTATTTTTTTGTCTTCTTCTTTCACAAAGTCAAACTCGCAATGGGAATAAATAAAATTGAGGGCTTTTTGTCCCAGCAACCGGCTGGTGGTCTGGCTCATGTTGTCCGGATTGTTGAACAAGGCCTTTTTCACATCCTCCGGGGATTTCCCGGTCTCCTGGGCCAAGCGCTGGTATTCCTCCTCCAACTCCGACTGCGCCACATGGATTTTTTCAGTTTTGGCGATCGCTTCCAGAATCACATACCCCTTGGTATTGAACTCCGCCCGCTCCCGCCATTCTTTTTCCGCCACCTCCTCCTCAAATCCGGAGTCTTCCAGGCTCATCCCCGATTTTGAAATTTGAAATTTCATGCCTTCGATCATGAATTTCAACTCCTGTTTCACCAGAGATTCAGGGACTACCATGTCGTGTTCTTTCACCAGGTAGTTGAAAATTTTCTGTTTGATCTCTATTTCCTCGGCCTGCTTTTTCTGAGCCTGAAGATCCATTTTCACTTTCCGGCGGAAAGCTTCCACAGATTCCTCACCCTGTTGTTGCACAAAGTCTTCCGTCAACTCCGGGGTTTTGAGTATTTTAATTTCCTTGATTCTGACTTTGAACTCTGCCAGATCATCCGCGGGAGCATCGGTTTTAGCTCCCGGAATCGGCATGCTGACCCGGCGCAACTTCTTATTCCAGTCCAGGGGTAAAGTGACCTGAACATCGAACTCCGGCCCTTTCTGTTGACCGATCAATTGGTCCTCGAACCCAGCGATCATTTTCTTTTCGCCTACTTTCATTGGATAATCCTTGGCGGTTCCCCCCTCCAGCGGTCCACCGTTGAGGGTGCCATCGAAATCCAGGATCAAATGATCACCCCGTTCGACTTTATGATCATCAACACAAATTTCAAATGAGCCAAAGGATTCCATCAGCTTTTGTATGGTCGCATCAATTTCTGCTTCCGTGATCTGGTGCATCGTTTTTTCGAATTTCAATCCCTTGTAGTTTTTAAACTTGATGGTGGGTTTGATATCCAGGGTGACTGAAAAAGTAAACGGCTTGTCCTTGGCGATCTCCTTGATTCCAGAATGGTCAATCTCGGGCGGTCCCGCCGGCACGATTCCCGATTCGCCCAGTGCTTTATCGTAATATTCCTGCATGAGCGCTTGCCACATCTCCGTCATGGCCTGCACCGGAACTTGTTGCTCCAGGAGGTGCTGTGGTATTTTCCCCGACCGAAATCCGGGCATCTTGATCTGCTGATTCAATTCCCGGTAGGCCGATTTAATCTTCTGGCTCACCACCTCTTCGGGAACTTTGATTTTCAGCTTGCGCCGCACCCCATCCATTTCTTCAACTTGCAATTCCATGGCTTTCCTGTCATCGAGTTCTGAAAAATCCAACTGGGTTTAAATTCAACCGGGACTGACGGCACCGTATTTCTCTTCGATTAAACAATCCAATGCCTTCTTGAGCTGATCCAATATCTCATCATATCCAAAGGCACCCAAAGTTTCCGTACCCTTTTTCAAATTAACATGAGCCGGACCACACCACAAACCCAGGTCGGCATCATCCGTCTCCCCAGGCCCGTTCACCCGGCACCCCATCACCGCGATGGTGATCTTATATTTCTCGGCGAATGCGGTCATTCTACGCACATCCTGTGCCAAATCCACAAATTTTCCATTCTCAACCCGGGAACAACTGGGACAAGCAATAATATTCAACCCTTCCAGAAAATTTTCCGGAACGGAGCGGAACCGTCCCGCCTCGATATCCTTCAAAATTTCCCGGCCCACCGAAATCTCATCGCCCTTGTCATCGTCCGGCACAGTCAGCGAAACGCGGATGGTGTCACCGATTCCCGAAGGGATCAGCTGTTCAAACGCGATCCGGGTTTTGATGATTCCTTCCGGAGGCAACCCGGCTTCGGTAACTCCCAAGTGGAGAGGCACGTCGGGCCGCTGTTCGGCAAAATGGCGGTTGGCCTCAATGACCTTGCTGGAATCGGAATCCTTGAGGGACACGCAGTAATCCTCAAACCCCATCTCATCCAGCATGGCACAATGATCCACCGCGCATTGCACCATCCCGGCCAGTGGATCGTCCACATATTTGGCTTTGTAATCGGGGTCGATCGATCCGCAATTCACGCCAATGCGAATGGCGCATTGGTTTTCACGGGCGGCATTGACGATGAACTCCACCTTTTCCCGAATCGTTTTATCTTTGTCGAGGTGAAACAAATGGCCCGGATTGTACCGGATCTTTTGGACGTAGGGAGCCACCAGCGGCGCCAGGCGGTAATTCTCCTGGAGATCCACAGAGAATATAGCCTTGGAATTTTTTCTTAATTTTTTAAGGGCCTCGACATCATCTTTGCTGTCCACCGCAATGCGGATGATATCCGCTCCAGCATCTTCAAGAATTCTGATTTGCTTGCCCGTGGCTTCAAGGTCAACCGTACGGGTGGCGGTCATGCTCTGCACAGCAATGGGCGAATCGCCGCCAATGGTCAATGATCCAATCTTAATTTTGCGGGTTTTCCGGGGTTTCTTATTTTCGCTCACGAAGGGGAGTGCCTTTTCATCCAAAAAAATGATAAGAATTTAAAAAACAGTAAGTAAAGGTTATCAAAAAAGTGCTGGGTTCACAAATGAAACCGATCCGGCAAGCCAAAACGACTCACTTTCACGGCCCCTTTTCTCACCCGCCTTTGTGATATTATAAGTCACAAGAAAGGCGAAAATGATGAAAAAACACCTGTTAATCAGCTTGTCGCTGGCCTTCCTCTGGGCACTGGCAAGCTCCCCCGGCCACTCCGCTGAGGCGGCTTACGGCCTATCCCTCTACGGTCCCTCCGGCCTGAAATACCAGCCAGGGCAACCGTACGTTTACGCCAATCCCCAGGCACCCAAAGGCGGACGCCTGGTATTGAGCGATTTTGGGGCGTTCACCAAGCTCAATCCGGCCTCTCTGAAAGGCGTCCCGGCGCCGGGAATCGCCGGGTTGGTTTTTCAGACTCCCATGGACAGCTCCGCCGATGACGACGAGCCCTTCTCGCAATACGGCAACTTGGTAGAAAAAGTCGAATTGGCGGATGACCGGATGAGTATGATTTACCATATTTATAAAAATGCCCGGTTTTCTGATGGCCATCCGATCACCGCCGACGACTTTGTGTTTTCATTCGACCTGTTGCAGGACCCTGAATACCACCCCATCTACAAACAATATTTTAAAGACATCAAAACAGTAGAAAAACTGGATAGCCACCGGGTCCGTTACACCTTCAGTATCTACAATCAGGAACTGCCGTTGATCACCGGCCAAATGACCATTTTCCCCAAACATGTCTACGGGCAAAATGGCAAAAAGTTCGGCGCGGATTTCGATGCCCTGGCCGTGGGAAGCGGTCCTTACACGGTGGAAAAATACGCTTTCGGAAAATACATCACCCTGAAACGAAATCCCAACTGGTGGGGAAAGGATATCGGTATCAACCGCGGCCGCTACAATTTCGATCGCATCACCTGGAAAGTTTTTCTGGACCCGGTGGCGCAACGGGAGGCCTTCAAAGGCGGCGAATACGACGCCCATATGGTAAACAGTTCACGCGATTGGGCGCTCGATTTCCAGGGCGATTTTGTCAAAAAAGGCTATTACCTCCGCGAAAAAGTACCGCATAACCGCATCGCGGGCATGCAGGGTTTTGCGATGAACATGCGCAATCCAATTTTCCAATCCAGAAAAGTGCGCGCCGCCATCGCCATGACCTACAATTTCGACTGGAGCAACAAAAACCTTTTTTACAACCAGTACACTCGCAACGATTGCTACTTTGACAACAATCCAGAGATGAAAGCGCAGGGATTGCCGCAGGGCGAGGTTTTGAAAATGCTCACCAACCTGCGCCAAAAGTACGGCAAGAAGTACGTTCCCAAAACCGTGTTCACCAAACCAGTGGGTGCGCCCGGCCAGGGCACGCCGTTTGAGAATAACCTGGCACTCGCCAACAAGTTGCTGGATTCCGCGGGATGGCAACGCGGGTCGGACGGCATCCGCAGTAAGAATGGCCAGCGACTGGCATTCGATCTGCTGTTGGCCAGCCCGGCGTTTCAAAGAATCACCGAACCCTATAAAAATAATCTTAAATCCATCGGGGTCGAAGTAAA
>SMUY01084243.1_pt1 | contig 22321 bp, 18 predicted proteins | sample 2456441 | NCBI WGS metagenome assembly SMUY01 (sample SAMN11095931, study PRJNA526329) | marine sediment metagenome | biome: Marine sediment; feature: Surficial sediment; material: Deep marine sediment; isolation source: Hadal surficial sediment | place: Pacific Ocean | collected 2014-11 | depth...
CCAGGTCTGCTTTTTATTTTTTGGGCGTTTTTGTCGATGATAATAGCATCTGAATGGAAAATTGCAAGTGGATTTGGGTTAATAAGCTGTATCAGAGCTTTCTTTATCGGCTATTACATTGCAAATTTTATCCGGAATAAAGAGGATATGAAATTTATTGTTAAAACATTAACTTTCTCCTTACTCTTTATTTGTTCAATCGGGATAGCACAATATTTCACACATAGTACAATGGGGTTGGGATTTATTGGTTCATGGGGAATGCGGCCGGAACAAGGTTGGCTGCGTGCCACAGGTACTTTTCGGGTACCTAATGTTTTTGCAGCCTACTTAATATTTTTGTTGCCTGTGACCTTGGCTTATTCGTTTCTGGAGAGTAATAAAGTTTTAAGGTTTCTCAGTAGGGGTACTTACGGTCTTGGAGTTTTCGCTGTGGTAATAACTTTTTCCAGGTCATCCTGGTTAGGTTTAATAGTTTCAACAATGCTATTCTTGTTCATGTTTATGAAGGATCGAAAACTCAGAAGACGGGTTCTGCCTTTGGTTTTTGTGATGACGGTTGTAGGGATTTTTGTCATATTTAGATATTGGGATACCATTGCTGCCAGAGCCATGCAAGGCGTTGGTGAGGAAGAATATATGGATCATCGGAGGAAAGGATTAGAGGTCTTTCCGGAGACTTTGATGAAGGGTCCGATCTTGGGAGCTGGCCAGTGGGCTTCTAAGACTGTAGCGGCATACACCGTTCATGTTACGGTTTTAAGAATTGCGGTTGAACTAGGTGTGCCTGGACTTATTTTTTTCCTATGGATCTTAAAAGATATCTATAAAATGGCGTTTAAAGTCGTTCGTAGTAAAGATAAATATTTGTCAAGTCTGTCGATAGGAATTATGTGCGGTTTTACTGCCTTCATGATCTTATCTTGTTTTAACCCCACATATCGATTTTTCTCAATAAGGAATCTATTCTGGTTTTTTGCCGGGTTATTATTTGCTCTGCGAAACCTTCAGTTGTACGATCTAAAATTGGCTATCTATCAAAAGAAAAAGAGGCTTGAAGAAAGGCCGACTCAGAACTTTGCCGATAGCACGAGAAGTCCACTTAAAATATAGCATATTGGTAAAGAAATGAAAATTTTGCAAATTGATAAGTTCTATTTTGTTAAAGGTGGCGTTGAGCGGTACATGTTTGAATTAACCGATATCCTGCAATCCTATGAGCACGAAGTAATTCCTTTCTCCATGAAGCATGAGCAAAACTTAAAAACGGAGTACGATGATTATTTTGTTGAAAATATTAACTTTAACATCCCGGCACTCACCCAAAAAATTGTTAATATTCCAAAAATTACTAGCAGATTGTTCTATTCCTTTGAAGCCAAAAGAAAACTTGAACGACTAATTGAAGACACGAAACCGGACATAGCTCACATTCATATGATAGATCATCAAATTTCGCCTTCGATTCTACATACGCTAAAAAAATGTAAAATTCCTATTCTCCAAACGGTTCATCATTACAAGTTAGTGTGTCCAAATTACAGATTATATATTGATCAAAAGGGATGCATTTGTGAAAAATGTTTAACTGGGAATTATTATCATGCGGTTTTAGAGAAATGCCATAAAAATTCCTATTCTGCAAGTTTATTGGTTTGTTTAGAAACATATTTTCATAAAATGTTAAAGATATACGAAAATAATATTGATCTTTTTCATGTGCCGAGCAAATTTATCGGACGAAAAATAGCCCAGGCAGGAATAAGTGAGAAAAAAATTGAACACCTATTTCTAACTATTAAGATGGAGGATTTCCCATTTAGCCCCGATTTTGATAATTATTTTGTTAGTTATGGAAGATTATCAAATGAGAAGGGATTTCCAGTATTATTAGATGCGATGAAAAAGATCAAGAATGCACAATTAATTGTAATTGGCGATGGTCCGCAACGACCTGAATTGGAAAAAATTAAAACAGAGAATGATCTAGCTAACGTAGAATTTGTTGGTTCAAAAGACAGAGATGAGCTGATATCGATCATTGCAAAATCTAAGTTTGTGGTTCTTCCATCGCAATGGTATGAGAACTCTCCCCTTGTAATTTATGAATCCTTTGCTTTAGGAAAGCCGGTTATAGGCGCAGATATAGGAGGCATTCCCGAATTTATTAATCCAGGCGAAGATGGGCTTCTGTTTGAAGCTGGAAATGCAGAAGAATTATCGGAAAAGATTCATATTTTACTTGAAGATTCCGCCAAGATTAAATCATTCGGTGCGCGGGCACGGGAAAAAGCAGAAAGGGAATTTGCTCCCGAGAAGCATTATGAAAAAATAATGAAAATATATCAAGGACTTGTTAACTAATGTTAACTACCTAATTTAAGAAAAAGCTAATTGCTGTGACAACGTCTAAAAGAATTACTTCAAACTCGTTAATATTGATGACAGCAGAATTGTCAGCAAGACTAATGCGTTTAGTATTAGTCATTTGTGCCGCTAGAATGTTAGGCGCATTAGATTATGGAAAATTTTCTTTTGCACTTGCTTTTAACAGTTTGTTCTTAATTTTGATGGATTGGGGTGTGCATCAACTTGCGGTGCGGGAGATTGCTCGTAAACCTGATATGGTGCAAAAATATATTGGCAATGCACTGATTCTAAAGATAACTTCGATTATTCTAACCGTCCTGTTAATTTTTACAATAATAAGTGTTTCTGGCAAATCTTATGATGTCGTTTTAGTTGTTTTTCTCCTTAGTCTTTCTTTTTCTTTAAATTCATTTTCAGAGCTTTTTAAATCGGTTTTTCAAGCTTTTGAAGAAATGAAATATGATGCTTACTCTACTTGGATCGGGAATTTATTGACCACGATTTTGGGAGTCTTAATTTAAATCTTCAGCAAGAATATTATTCACTTATCATTCGCCTATCTTATTGCCAGTCTGCTCAATTTTTTCTATTGCTATTTTGTGATCACAGAAAAATTTACTAAGATAAGGATGAAGATAGACTTAGAACTTATGAAATTCATGTTTCGAGAAGGGTTCCCTTTTGGAATATTATTCTTTTTTGCGATGCTCTACACTTATATAGATACTGTGATGCTCTCATTTATGAAGGGTGATGAAGTTGTCGGGTGGTATAATGCCGCCTATAGATTGGTATTTGCCGTGTTATTTATTCCGAGGGCAACCATGAAAGCTGTTTTCCCAGCGCTATCACGTTATTACAAGACTTCCATGAAATCCTTTAATGATTTGTTTCAAATGTCATTTAAGATTATGTTAATTTTAGGGTTACCCCTATCGTTTGCTATAACACTATTTGCTGATAAGATTATACTGTTGATATATGATCAGCAATATTTAAATTCTATCAAAGCTCTTCAGATATTAATTTGGTCCTCAGGGCTTGTTTTCGTGACGACTGTCCTTACTCATACGACACGTTCCGCAGATAGACAAAAGTTTACTGCTAAAATTGTAGCCATTGGAGCCTTCGTAAATGTTGTATTAAATCTGATCTTGATTCACTTTTTCAGTTACATTGGGGCCGCGGTAGCGACTATAGTTACCCAACTTTTTACACTTATTGCTCACTTAGTTTATGTATCGAAAAGTTTGCAAAAAATACCAATATCGAAATTATTTTTGAAAATGGTTATTGTGAATGTAATTATTGGATTGGTCGTTCTATTTATTAAAGATTTTAATTGGATTTTGGCTGTTTTTGCCGGCATAGCAGTTTATGTTCCTATGCTTATTGTCACCAAATATTTTTCAAAAAATGAATTTAAGCAATTCATGGATATATTTGTGACTTTTAAAATTAGAGCTAATAAATTACAAAGCAAAGCTTGACTTGTGTCAAAACGGTTTCTGAGTGTAAGATGAATAAGGATATTATGAATAAACTCAAATATGTTCAGGTTTCGAGCGCCGATATGGATTTAAGCTGTTTTCCTGATTTTTTTGTTGTCGGGCCCCATCGAACTGGGACCACATGGCTCTACAAAAACTTAAGACGACATCCTCAAATTTTCATGAGTAGCCCTAAAGAGATTTACTTTTTCACTTCTATCAAAAATTCAAAACATCCAAGATACGTAAGCAATAAATTGAGTTGGTATTTGAAGTTGTTTTCTGATTCACCTATGAGGTTCTTAGCAAAGAACGCCCTAAGTTTATTTAATTATAGGGAGTATTACAAACCCAAGGTAAGGGGGGAGGCTTCAACAACCTATGCGGTAATGGCAAAGGACCTCATTGAAGAGTCTCTTATTCTAAATTCTGACCTTAAAGCAATTATAATGCTCAGAAATCCAATTGATAGAGCCTGGTCTCATGCAAAAATGGAATTGGTAAGAGATAGAAAATTTGAAGATGTACCGGAAAAAGAATTCATAGATTTCTTTCAGGATAGTTACATTGAGTCATGCGGTAATTATACTCCGATTATTGAAAATTGGTATTCTATACTCAAAGCTGAAAATATTTTTACAGGAATATTCGACGACATTTCAAAATCGCCTCATGAGTTATTATTCAAGATATACAACTTTTTAGGTGTAAAAGCAGAATCAAAGTATATGCCACAACTTGCACAAAAAAGGATTAATGAGACTAAGAAAACGCCCATTCCCGATCGATATAGAAATTTACTTGAAGACATGTTCAAAGATGAAGTCGCAAGAATCAATACAAAATATGGTTTAAACTGGAAATAGGAAAGAGCTGATGTGTGGAATTGCTGGTTTTATCGATTTCAATAAAGAAATTGTTGCATCGGATGCATTGAAAAATATGACCGATATCATGAGGCATCGTGGTCCAGATGACGAGGGACAATACATAAAAGATAACGTTTATTTGGGGCATCGGCGGTTAAGCATTATAGATTTATCTATGGATGGACATCAACCTATGTCCAATGAAGATGGAACTATTTGGATAGTCTTTAATGGCGAAATTTATAACTACAAAGACCTCAATAAAATTTTGCAGTCAAAGGGTCATATCATCAGAAGTAACTGTGATACGGAAACGCTAGTTCATCTCTATGAAGAATATGGCGAAGATTGTGTCAACTATTTAAGAGGGATGTTTTCCTTTGCAATCTGGGATGAATCCAAAAAGCAATTATTCGCAGCAGTCGATAGAATGCGAATCAAGCCGTTTTATTATACAGTAAACGACGAGTTTTTTATGTTTGCGTCGGAACTAAAGGTGTTTGCGGAAAATAATCTGAGAAAATGGGAATTAAACAGTGAAGCTATTCATCACTATCTTTCTCTACAAGCTGTTCCGGTTCCACAGACTATCTACCAAGACATTTATACACTTCCGGGAGGATATTGTCTTCGAGTAAAGGATGCAAATGTTAAATCTCGAAAATATTGGGATATAACTTTTCAACCTGGCGAGGAGATTTCGGAAGAATATTATTCAAAAAAGCTCAGAGAAAAACTACACGAATCTGTTGAGATGCGATTGATGAGTGATGTCCCATTAGGAGCTTTCCTAAGTGGTGGAGTTGATTCGACCACCATTGTCGCACTTATGAGTTCAATGGTTGACAAACCGATCAGAACTTTCTCGCTCGGATACAATGTTGGAGGTGAAGCTTACGATGATACTTATTATGCTGGGTTAGTCGCAAAAAAGTTTAATACGAATCATATCCAGAAAATTATTTCGGGCAATGATATTTTGAATGAGTTATACAACTATATTATGTTTTTAGATGAACCATCTAGCGATGCCATAAATAGCTATTTTGTTTCTAAATTGGCTGCAGAGCATGTTACTGTTGTTCTTTGCGGACAGGGAGGAGACGAGTTGTTTGCCGGTTATCGATCGTTTGATCTTCTATTAAAACTTAGTGAACGCGATAAAAAGTGGGAACGACTTCCGGGGTTTCTGAGAAACTCTATTGGTAAGATGTTTTCGAATCTACCCGAACAGTTCAACAACTTTAGTCTCGTACAAAAAATGAATATGTTTCTTGCCAATTATGGTTCCTTTGTAAACAAATATGGCCATATCCGAATGGAGTTGAGGGAGCGGGAAAAGTATGAATTATATACGGATACATTCAGAGACAAGATGAATGGCACAACCAGCCTTGCGATTTATGAATCCTATTTTAATAATATTAACAACGGTATACATCCCATAAATCAAGTTTCTTATATGGACTTAAAAGTTCATTTGCAGGATGTTCTGCTTAGGGATGTCGATGTAATGAGTATGGCTTTTTCCCTGGAGACGCGTGTACCATTAATCGATCACGAGTTGGTGGAATTTGCCGGTACAATTCCTCCTGCAATGAAAATAAAAAACGGCCGAAAGAAGCACATATTTCTGGAAAGTGTCAAGGATATCTTACCCGAGGAAGTAACGACACGTAAAAAAATAGGTTTTAATTTCCCCATAGCAATTTGGATGCGAAATGAACTGAAGCCATTAATCGAGTTTGTCCTATCAAAAGAAGCGGTCGAAAATAGGGGGATCTTCAAATATGAAGCTATTGAGAAAATCAAAAATGAGTTTTTCGAACAAAATACAAGATACAGAAAACTTTGGGCCCTTGTTGTTCTGGAGCTCTGGATAAGACTCGCCTATGAAAAAGATACTAATTTTCATCATAAATTAGAACCCTATCTTTACGCAAATAAGTAATGAATTACCTGGAAATAATAACGGGTTTGCATGCGTGGCTGCAGAAACATCAAATAACCCAGAAAGAAATTGCGGCAGATTTTACTGCGAATAAACTGCGCTTCAAACTCTCTCATCCTATAAAAGGTTCTCTTGAAAGTGAACAGGCCTATCCTGAAACGGGTTTATTTCGGGCACATGGTATTGGTCTGCAATTAGTCGACAATAAAATCAGCGTTTACGACTATGGTGGTATATATGATAGTATTGACAATTCGGTTAAAGGTGAACATTATAGTACCACTCATTTTGCACTTTTGAGCGCAATACTATTCAATGAAACGAATCACGAGAACTATTTAGAATGTGCTAGAAAAGCCATTGATTTTCATCTCAGAACCTACAAAGACGAATATGCCTTTTCGGATTGGGATTACCATTGGGATTTTCAAAATTTCGCATTTATAAATACCTTTGCTTTACTAAAAGACTCTTTATTAAAAAACGAAAAAAAGCAATGGCTTAAGGGCCTCAGAGCCTGGAAAACCAATTCATACGTTTTGACAAATTGGGCCGCCATGCGCGCTTGTGCTTATCTTCTTCGTTCAAGATTACTCAGATCTAGAATTGACACATACAAAGCATGGCAAAATTTCAGAATGATTAGACGTGCCCAATTAAACGATGGATGTTTTCTGGATAAACACGAAAAGAGCTGTCCGATTCAGTACCATGTATTTACACTCGCTTTAATGCATCGCATCTACATGATCAAAGAATCTGACGAAATCAAAAAACGGTTTATAGACGGAATAAACTTCTTCAAAAATTTTGTCGATCCGGATGGCGATTTTAATTACTACGGACGAGGGCATGAACAAATATTCGGCTATGGAACTGCTCTATACTGTCTGGAAGCAGCAAAAACAATGGATCCCGCCAATAGCAGTGAATATCAATGTTATTCAGATCGCGTCTGGGAATATCTGATTCGATTTAAAAGGGATGATGGCCATTTTCCCCTTGTTCTAAATGATTGTCCTGATCATGAAAAATTTGGATGGTATGATTATCACCATCTTACAGTTTACAATGCATTTCTCGCTGTATGGTTAGGATTAGCCCACCAGTTGAAATCACAGAAAGTTGCAGTGAAAAATTTTTCGAAAAGAAAAACAACATTTAATAAATCAACACAGATAGTTATAGCAGACAAGGATGAGTATTTTCTAGTTTTGAGCGGCGGGTTATTTTATGATTATCTTTCAGAAGCTTGTATCACTTTTCACCATTTATATTTTAGAGAGATTGGATGGATATTCTCGTGTCCCGGTGGACCTTCAACACAAAAATTCGGTAAATTAAATGTGGTTGAAAACGTTGAAAAAAACGTCTTTTCCCCGATAGCGTTGGATGGCAACAATAACTGGATTACACCTTCAAAAAAAATTGGGAAGATAGTAAAAGCTGACTCCGACCAAATAAAAGCCATCTTGAATTACGGCCCTTTTTCAGTTGAAAGGACGGTTACGCTTCTAACTAAGTCAATCACTGTCACCGATAATATTTATTTTGAAAAGAATATGCATTTTAACGAGTTTCGATATTTCAATTTCCCAATTGTAATTGATAAGTTTGAAATTGAAATTGAGGCAGGTAAAATAACACTCGTAGAAAAATATTCAGGGCAAAAAGTTTCCGTTACTTTTCTCAAAAAAAATTTTGCAAACGGAAAGTTGGAAAGGCTTGATAAAATCAAGACAGCTAAGGGTTTAGCTGAAATTGTATCTTTGAGAGAAAAAGACTTTTCGGTAAGAGAGCATGAAAAAAGAATTGTGAAATATAAAATCGAGAGAATTAGCCATTAATTTGGTCTAAAAGTTGATACTATTTTTTTTATAATATTAGTTATGCAATTAGTTTATTTTCACAGAATTGGAATGGTAAAAGATATAACAGTCGGTTCCGCTTCGCATGTCGTGGAGTTTACTGAGGCAATGAAAAAACTGGGTCATGAAGTAACAATTCATCCTCCACTAGAATATGATATTGCTAATAATAGTGCAAGGCTTAAGTTTTTAGGTGCCAAGTTAAAACAGAGGATAATTTACTGGATTGAAGAGTTTAGGAGCATACTAAGCAATATTTCTATTTTTTTTGAGTCTAAAAAATTCTTAGAAAGAACGCCTCCAGATATAATAATCATAAGATATCAGTTATATCATTTTGCCACTATGGTCTTGGCTAGATTGAAAAGAGTCCCTGCAATTTTAGAAATCAATGCTCCCATGGCATTTGAAAGTAGAAAATTTTCTAAGGTATATTTTCAATTGCCATTTTTGGCTGAATGGACCGAATATCTTAGTTTGAAATTGGCCAATGCTATCATCACAGTTTCGGAAGAATTAAAAGAGTTTTATGTACGAAAAGGAATCTTATCTGATAAGATATTTGTTGTACCCAACGGTGCGAATATAGAAAAGTTTAGTCCATTGTCCGGTAACAATGTAGCTCCTGACATTAAACAAACCAAGAATCTAGTGATTGGCTTTGTTGGTACATTCAATAAATGGCATGGGATTAATACGTTGGGTGAAACAATTTGGAAATGCTCTAAACTCGAAACTCGGACAGAATTCTTATTAATTGGCGACGGTCCGTTAAAACCAGATCTTGAAAAATATATAAATGATCACGACTTGCAAAATTTTGTTCAATTTTCAGGAATTGTGCCACATAACCAGATACCTCAATATATTTCTGCAATGGACATCGTAATAGCACCTTATCCAAAACTAGATTTTTTTTATTTTTCACCATTAAAAATATTTGAATATATGTCTTCAGCAAAAGCAATAATAGCAGCCAGGATAGGTCAGGTTGAAGAATTAATTCAAGATGGTATAAATGGATTTCTTTATGAGCCCGACAATCAGGATGAATTGATGAGCAAGCTATTAATACTGGTTGACGATAGAAGTTTAAGACACAAATTTGGTGAAAGAGCCAGGCAAACCATTCTGAAAAATTATACCTGGGATAGAAATGCAGAGAAGATATCAAAGATCTGTGTCACTATGTTGAATGGCCGATGAATAAAATAAAAGTATTGTTTTTAATCGACTGGCCGAAGGATGAGGATTTTATATTGTGGAAAACAATGCCCGGGGATAAAATAGATTTTGATGTCATAGGTATGAAATTTCCAAAGGGAACAAGCTCGCCACTTATGAAAAGTTTGCTTATATGGCCGCGATATATACTGGTAGGTATTCTCGGTTTTTTAAAGCGAAAAGATTATGACATCGTTGTGGCATGGCAGCAGGTTGAAGGGCTGGTATTTGGATTCCTAAAACATTTATTCAACGCTAGAAGTCCCAGGCTTTTAATTATGGGACTCATGTATCTTAAACGAAGTACTAAAATATCCGAATCGTTGAGATTTAGATTTACAAAATATGCGCTGTCTTCTGTTGATTATATAGGATGTTCTAATAGTAGAGTTATTGAAAAATATGCGAATTTATTTTCTTTTAATATTAATAAATTTGGTTTTATCCCATCGCTCCTTGGGATTGATCGAAACCCGTATTTTTCTACAGAACAGGAAGGAGACTATGTTTTTAGTGCTGGGAGAAGTAATAGAGATTACAAAACCTTGTTTTTAGCCATTAAGGATCTTGATATGAAATTAGTAGTGGTTGCACAACCCGACAATTTGAAAGGGTTGCCAATACCGCCCAATGTAGAAACTTATTATAACGTTTTCGGCGAAAAATACCTTGAGTTACTAAAGAAATCAAGACTCATAGTTATCCCATTGAATGACGTAGAGATTTCCGCCGGTCAAATAGTGCTTTGGCAATCTCTGTCTATGGGAAAAGCGGTTATTATAACCGAATCTTGGGCAGTAATGGACTATGTTGAAGATAATAAAGATGTGGTTTTTGTTAAGCCTCATGAGTCAGACGAACTGGGTGAAGCAATAAAAGACTTAATGTCAAATCCTGAAAAGCGGCGACAACTGGGTGAAAATGCTGTGAATTCATTAAAAACAAGGTTTAGCTGGGAATCTTTTTCAAATGATCTAACACTCAAGATCGTAAATGTTTGCCAAGGGATGTGTGTAGATATTGAGCCCAAAGAATCAAAGGTATCAAAAAATATTTAGAAAAGAATCTGGTGATTTTAGAGATAGGAATAGTGTGTGGTAAACCTCTTACAAATTGTTAACGGTTTTGCAGTTGGCGGTGGAGAAGCCAAATTATTGGAACTGACTAGATGTTTGTTAGACAGCAAAAAGTATAGTATTATAGTATGTAGCGTGGGCCAGGGTGGACCATTACAAACGGAATTTGAGAAACTGGGTGTCAAAGTATATGTTTTCCCCAAAAAACATAAATTCGATATAAGTCTTATCGGGAAAGTGGCAAAGCTAATGATTAGGGAGCGCATTGATATTGTTCAAATGACGCTCTTTTATGCAGAGATTATTGGCACAATCGCGGCGATTCTGGCAAGAGTAAAAATAAAAATATCCTGGGAGGTATATACGCACTCGAGGAAGCTAAGACATCTATTGGCATATAAATTCATCTATAAGATCATTGATGTAGTGGTGACCGTATCCGAAAACACAAAAAAGGCAATTATTAGCGAAGGAAAAGTAAATCCGTCTAAAGTAACGACTATTCATTATGGCGTTGATTTAACAAAATACAACAGACTTAACGGTCATTCTAAAAGAGATGAGTTAAATCTTTCAAATCATAGAATCGTAGGGGTAGTGGCTCGATTAACAGATCAAAAAGGTCATAGTTATCTTATTGAAGCCGCCCCTCAAATTGTCAAAGAATTTCCTGATGTGTGCTTTGTTTTTGTGGGAGATGGACCATTACGACAGCTTTTGGAAGACCAAGTTCACAGTTTGGGTTTAGAATCTCATTTTATCTTTTTAGGGTATAGATCTGATATTAAGGAGCTGCTCAATAGTTTTGATATATTTGTTCTACCTTCTTTATTTGAAGGACTACCAAACGTTGTTTTGGAGGCCATGGCATGTTCTAAGCCGGTAGTTGCGACAGCAGTGGCTGGCACACCGGAGGCGGTGATTGATGGAAAAACCGGTTATTTGGTTCCAAGTCAGAACCCAGAGGCATTAGCTGAGGCATTAATAAATCTTTTAGAAGACGAGGATTTGTTAGAGAAGATGGGTAGGGAAGGGCGAAGGAGAATGGAGACTCATTTTTCATTAGAAGGGCAAATCAGTAAATTCGAAGCGTTGTATGAGCAGTTATTAACTTAAATTAATTATTTAAGGTTGGAGGGTGAAAAATGTTTAAAGGAATAAAAACTGTTGGAAGCATGCTTTTGTTATTTTGCTTCATTAATGACGGAAATACTCAAAGTATTAATCCTCCCTATCCTCGATTCGGCATCCAGCAAAATCAACATAGTGAGCATCGTGGAGGTGGAAGAAATTCCAATGGATCCCAGTATGACGTCTTAGCTAAATACGACTTTGTGCTAACAAGATCTCATTACGGCGGTGAAAATGTTAACATAATAAAAAGCAAGAATCCTAAAGCAATTGTGCTGGCAACCTTTGATAGACTTAATCCCCCGCAAGGATGGGAATTAAGGACTGCAAACGGTGATATTGTGGAAGCTCGTCATAAGGGTATTTTCCCGAATTATACTTCATATAACAATGGTGAAGAGGGAGCCCGAAGGTATGCAATTAAGAGATTAGACGAGATTGGCTTTCCCAATAATCCCTGGGATGGATATTCTCAAGATAGCATGAATGACAGAATATATTCAAGTGATGCTACCGACGTTGATTTTGATCGGAATGGTGTAGACGATTTCAATGAACATGGCAAAAGTTGGGTCAATGAAAGGTGGAGAGAGTCCATTACAACGATGTATAAGGGTATGAAAGCTGAAATGGAAAGAAGAAATCCAGGCGGATTAAATTTAACATTTGCCAATAGCGGCAATTTTTTAAAGTATTGGCATGACGCTGTAAATGGTTTTCTTTATGAAGGTTGGATGCGATGGGCTGAAAACTGGCCAATTTTTATCAAAAATTACTTAACGCAACGCAAAGATTATTTAAAACCTGAAATTCGATATGTCAAAAATTATAACGGGCTAGCTGGTCCAGAAAAAGACAACTTCAAACTAATGCGGTATGGTTTATCTACAACTTTGCTGGGGGACGGTTATTATGGTTTTCAAAGTAGCGGAGAATATCATTTCTCTTATTGGTATGATGAATTTGAGGCAAAGCTAGGATATCCGACTGGTCCAGCGCAAAAGTTATCCGTAGATGGACATGAAGTTTGGCTCAGATATTTTGATAAGGGAGCGGTACTCTGTGTACCAGATGCCGAAGGGGGGGGCTATCCGTATACTGTTCGAGTACCGGCTTCCATTCTTCAGGGAACCTATTACAGATTTAGGGGAGGGCAAGATCCCAACTTTAACAATGGCCAGCCATTTCAAGATCAAACATTTACAATTACCGAAGGCAATAAAGCAGGTAAAGGTATTGGTGATGGGATTTTATTGTTTAGGGAGCCCACCGTAATCATTTCAGATATCATAATTGGCAATTATCGGTATCATGACACTTCCCCGGGCAATGTGGAGGCCGAATATAGCGGATCTTGGAAACCTTTTACTTCTAACATCATGGGCTCTGGTTACACTGATAACCCGTACTATGGCATGCTCTTCTGGGCGGCAAATGGCACTGAAGGCAAGTATCGAGATAAATTTACTCTTTTTGGATATAAAGCGTCCAGTCAAGGCAGCGGTGAAAGTAAAGCAACCTACCGCCCCAAGATAAATATTGCGGGAGACTATGAAGTTTTTGAATGGCATGGCTGGCATGGTGATACTCAGGGTAGTTTTGCCGAAGCTACAAATGTGCCTTATAAAATAAAACATGCAACTAGAACGGATCCTGGGACGATTGACCAAACCAGGAACTATGGCAAATGGAATAGTTTAGGGGTTTATAGATTTGATAAAGGAAATCAAAACTATTTTGAGATGACAAATGCTGCAAATGGCTGGGTTGTTTCAGATGCGGTTAAATTTGTTTTTCAAGGTAATACTGATCCGGCTCCCGATCCTTCCGATCCTCCCCCCAATCCCCCCAGAGGTGTCAAGGTTGAAAGGAACCAAGGTTGAAAGGAACTAAGGTGGGGCAACTTATAAAGATGTCATGTATGAATTCTGCACATTGTTTCAAATAGGTACATGAAGCGCTTCATTCCAGGCTTGGAATTTGGCCAACTTGTACTTTTACAATTTAAATAAAAATAGTGTCTTAGGGGTTAATTCTCTATGCCAGAATTAGTGGCATAAGAATTGCGTAACATTGAGGATTGTCCTGACTTCATGAAATAACCAAGGATAAGAAAAATATATGGATATCGAACATGTCCTGACGAATGGGAATTGTCATCAATGCGGTGTTTGTGTTGGCGTCTGTCCCACGGATGCTATTGAAATATATCAAGATAGCAAGAAAGGTCTTTATCCCCGTTTTATTCGACCTCTGTGCACTGATTGTGATTTATGTTATCTAACTTGTCCCGGAGAAAACCTGGATTGGTTTGACGTCAAGTATTTTACATTTAATGAGAACGATGGCAATGGTCAAATCAAGGAATATCCGGAAATCGGTTACTATAAAGAAATCTATAGTGGTTATGCAAAGGATGAAGCCCTTCGGATCGAAGGTGCCTCAGGTGGTATTGCCACTCATCTCCTCACATATTTGCTGGAGACGGGGCGAATTGATGGGGCTGTGGTCTGCCGAATGGACAAGGAAAGGCCTCTAGAGCCGGATGTTTTCATGGCACATACTAGAGAAGAACTGATTGAGGCTCAACAGTCAAAATACATACCGGTTCCAACAGGTGTCATTCTAAAAGAGATTTTGAAAACCGATGGTCGATTTGCTGTCGTCGGGTTGCCTTGCCATGTTCACGGTATTCGTCAGGCTCAGCAACGAATGCCCAGAATACGAAAAAGAATAGTACTACAGATAGGACTTTTTTGTGGTTTCCATCCGTCATTTACGTCAACCAAGTTTCTTGCGAGGCGAGCTGGCGTCAAGGACTTTGATCAGATCAAGGAGATTCGATATCGTGATAAGACATGGCCGGGTGGCTTTAATGTTATCAAGAAAGATGGTACAGACAATATTCTTCATCCAGTAGAAGAGTTTCTTTGGGCTCATAAGGTTTTTGAAAGAGGACGATGCGCGACTTGTACCGATGGTTATGCAGAATTCTCTGATATCTCGTTAGGAGATGAGTGGAGACATGATCAACTCGTACGCGAGGATTACAAAAAGGGGTGGTCTTCGATAATCACTCATACCGATGTGGGTGAAAAACTTATCCAGGAATTACGTGAAAAAAATATCCTTTATATTGAGAAGTGTGAGCCGGAGGTAGTAAGAGCGGCACAAATGCCAAAAAAAGAATTTGCCTGGGCTACTATACGCATACGTAAATTTTTGGGTTTAGCTATCCCGAACTATCACTATGTTGACGATAAAGTTAAAGTTCGACCTAAAATGTATTTAGCCTCACTGGTCGTCATGCTGGTAGCTGGTTTTATGGAAATAGAAATTGTAAATCGTCTTCTTACCAATATACCTAGATTTTTCTTTCTCAAGTACCAGGGTCTTCTATTTAAATTGATGTATTATAAAAGAGCGCAAAAATTCTCGAAATCATCTCGATTGTTCCTTATAGTGAGTCTGACTATTTCTATTCTGCTATTTATTTTTACTATTATCATTCTTATGAAACTGTTTGGCTAAAGATAAAGAAATGTGGACGAAAATTCGATAATATTAACTTAACTTATGAGAATATGATAGTTACTTGGTATTTATATTTACTTTCCTTAATTTTTTTGTGGTATGAAAATAAGAACATCGTAATTGCTGCATCGAAAAGAGCACCGATTTATAGGATTCCTTTTCTAAGAAATACCTTTCGCATACTAAGGATGTGCCTGCAATATGGCAGTGTCATAAGTATCTTTTACTACCATAATATATTTTATACAATTTTTGCTTTTTCAATTTCTTACTTAATAGGGTTTGTTACGTATAAAATGTATTTCGGGAGAGAAATGGATTCGAACATATCTAAATTTCAACGTTTAATTAAACGAACTCCAAAGGGCAAGGCGCTCAGCGATGAAACGGTTTCTGATTTGGCGAAACAGAGAGCTGAGGATTTGGTCATTCGAATTGTCAAGGGTTAAACCACCGAATACTCATCATGAATGGAGAAGTCTATGTCAAATGGAGATGATAAAAAAAACATCGCAATCAACCATCTTAAAATGAAGTTGAAAGAACACCAGGAGGCGATCGCTTTTGCCCAAACTTTTTATGAAGATAGAAAAAAGTCAGAACCAGAAATGGTAGACTACTACGAGCAGCTAAAAAAAAGAGCCATTTCCTATCATCAAAAAGAAATAGACAAAATCGAGCATAAGTTAGAAAACATCTGATCGTCAAAAAACACCTAAGAGATGAGTGTGAGTAATTGCTAAAATCAACTTTGAAAATTGCTCTCTATCCACTGATTATAATACTTCTGATTTCAACGTTCTTTCTGCTCACCGCTTTTTTTTCAAAATATCCAAAGCAATTTACAGATACTCAATATGATGAAGGGGCTCCGAGTTGGTCACCGGATGGAACTCGGATTGCCTATACCGCCCTCGAACAAGGTATCAATAAGATCTGGATAAAATCTTTAAATGAAAATAATGCGTTAAGCCTAAAAATAAGTCTAAGTTCACATTTTTTTCCATCCTGGTCGCCAGACGGGCAGGAAATTGTTTTTCATTCAAATGCGAGTGGTAATTCGGATTTATGGATTTATTCGTTTAAAACAGGACGGGTAAGGCAAGTTACTTTTGATTTGGGTTCCGATATATTGCCTAAGTGGTCCCCAGATGGCCAGAAAATCGCTTTTGTTTCGAATCGAAGCGGCAATAGAGATATCTGGATAATCTCCCCAAAGGGGGGGAGTGTTACTCAAATTACGAACCATCCCGCTGAAGATAGTTATCCAGCCTGGTCGCCAGATTCAGACCAAATTGCTTTTTCCTCTTTGAGAAGTGGTAATTGGGACATTTGGCTCGTTTCAGCTTCTGTGGGGACTCCTTTTCGACTGACAAACAATCCTTCCCTTGATGACACCCCGGTTTGGTCACCCGATGGCCAAGAAATTGCATTTCGGTCAATACGAAAGGGACAGAGTCATATATGGACGGTAGCTGCATCCGGTGGCAGACCCCAAAAAGTGACTTATGAAAAAAGTTATAAATGTTATCCAACTTGGTCTCCGGACGGGAATATGATTGCGTTTCAATCTAATCAAAATGGCCAAGAAGATATTTTGATGGTTCCAGCTTCCTCATTTTTTTTCTCATTATCCATTACTGGGAAGAAGCTTATTTCATTTACAAAATGGGCCATTCATAAAGCAGCGGAAGTAATTTTATGAAGAGAGTTAGACTGACGGCTCTAAATGAATTTGCAAATTGAATAGCCTATAAATCTGATAACGTATGAATGAAAAGGTTATAGCATGTTTTGATTTTGATGGGACTCTTACTACAAGCGATTCTCTTTTAAGATTTTTGTGGTTTTCGGTCTCGCCAGAGATCGCTATTCGTAAGTCCGTGACAAGTAGGTCTTCTAATGTTTAAATATGCTATTGGCTTAATCGACAATAACCATGCTAGGGAACAACTTTTTGTCTATTTTTTTGCGCGAACGAAAAGAGATGAGTTCATTTTAAAAACCCGCTTGTTTAGCAAATCTATTTTGCCGTCTATTTTGAACGAGGGAACATTGGATAGACTTAATTGGGCATCAAAAACAGGGGCATGAGTGAATCTTGATAACTGCCTCAATTGAAGATTATTTAACGTTATTAATAATCAATAAGGTTATAATCAATAAAGTTCTATGCGCCGAAAATTAATTCCTCAATTCAAAATGACTCAGAAAAATATCACAAGGGTATGACGACTTAAGAATTCTATTCGCCATTTATCTCAATATACAGTCTACATAGAACTCTCTAACTTAACTAAACTAGCGAGTTCGACAACAATTTCAAACCATCCCACCTTGGTTTTGCAATGGTTGCTCCATTATGTAAATTCCACACTTTTTAGCAAGTAAAGTTAAAGTTATAATCTACAAGAAGTTGCAACTTTTTTGTTTTAACATGAAACATTGATTGAAGATAGTACGTTTTTGGAAATAACCCTCCTTCTACCGATTTCAATTAATTAATTAAAAATATTAAAGTTAGGTGCATTCTTGCTTTATTTTTTGGTTGGCATGGAATTTGTCTATAGTTTCTGCATTCTCAGATTGAAATTTTCCTTAGGTTCAGTCGACATAATATTAAAATAGTCAGTGAAGAAAGATTTATTTGAAAGAGCGACAGACAAAAAAACATGAAAAATGATAAAAAGATCGCGGTTTTAGTACCGGCATTGAATGAGGCGGGTTCCATCGCGCAAGTAGTATTGGGCATAAAAGAAACCAGTCCTGATTATGACGTTGTTGTCATAGATGACGGTTCAACAGATAATACGGCTGAAATAGCAGAAAAAGCAGGGGCCACAGTTCTTTCTTTGGCCGTAAACTTGGGTTATGGAGCGGCTCTTCAAACAGGCTATAAATATGCATTGTTGCACGGCTATGATTATACAGTACAGATAGATGGAGATGGACAGCACGATCCCAAATATATTGATAGATTAGTCAACTTATTAAATAACGGTACGGATGTCGCCATAGGTTCGAGATTTCTTGGCAACCTTGACAATTATAATAATCCAACTTTGCGCCAAATTGGAATGACATTTTTTCGGTTTTTAATCTATCTTTTTATCAGACAAAAAATATCCGATCCTACTTCTGGATTTCAAGCTTTGAATAGCGAAGTAATTAAATTTTTTGCAAAGAGTAAAGAATATCCATCTGATTTTCCTGACGCAGATATCATCATTCTTTTACATTATGCTGGCTTCCGTATTTCAGAGGCACCTGTGGTAATGTACAGCAACGAGACCGGCAAATCCATGCATAGCGGCTTTAAGCCTATTTATTATATAATCAAAATGCTCTTATCAATTTACGCAGTTCTTTTCGGAAATCAAAAATCACTTGGTATGAATAATGCCACTTAAAGCTCAATTAGTTATAATTTTTTTAAGTTTTTCCCTTCTCCTGTTTGTTCTGAATTTAATTCGGAAAAGACATCTAAAAATCGAGCACTCTATAATTTGGTTAGCTGTAAGTGTGACGATTCTGGTTGCAGCTATTTGGCAAAATTTAGCAGACCAGGTTGCATTATTCGTAGGCATTGAATATCCACCAGCATTATTTTTTTCCATGGCTATTTTTTTCTTGCTGGTGATTCTTATGCACTTTTCTATTGAGCTTTCCAGATTAAAGGATCAAAACAAAACCATTACCCAGGAACTTGCGCTTTATAAAGATTTGATTAAAAAACTTGAAAAGAAAACACCGACTGTTGATGAAAGTCATAGCATTAACGAAAGATAGTCTCGTGGAAAATCATTCAAATGCCAAAATTATAACACTGAACTGTCAATTTGATTGCATGAGAAATTATATTTTTTATTGTGGAAATGCGCCAGCTCAGGTTCTAACAATAAGCGAAATGGTCTAATATGGTAAAATTTGTGAATCATAATTTACTTTCAAAATTTGGGAAACTTGATAAATACGAGCAACTTAATATTATTTTTTGCTGTGTTTGGTTCATTTCCCTTTTGTTCCTAAGCCGGTTTCATGAGATGGGAGGATATGGTGTTGAAACTGATTTTTATGGTTCATTCGCACCAGCTGCAAAAGCAATGATGGAAGGCAAAATGGAATTAGACGCAAGTTATGGTCCGGGTTATCACTTGGTGCTTATTTTATTTTATTCAATATTTAACGATATGTTTGAGGTTGGAAAATTCGTCTCAATACTATCGGCTGTATTGCTTTGCTTTTTTACTTTTAAAATAGTTAAGAATCTTTTTGATTCAAGAGTTGCTTTTTTTTCCATACTTCCATTGTCGTTAATTATACTTCCCTGGTCTGTCCTGGCATCCTCGGATCTCTTTTCGGCTTTTTTAGTAACTTTGTGTTTCTACTTTTTATTTAAAGGTGACTGTATCAATTTAAAAAATCTTTTCATCGGTGGTCTCGTTGCTGGCTACGCTTATCTTACGAGACCCAGTGGAATTTTTATTTTTGTGTCTATGGCACTAATTCTGTTATTCATTAATCCAGATAGCAAATCTTGGTCAAATCGTCTTAAGTTTTTAGCAGCCTTTTTCTCAGCAGGGCTCATCATGATAGTACCATGGCACTTAACGAATTATTTCTTAGGTAACGATTTAAGTGGCGCTAATCGATACGTGCTTATTGCAAGTCATTTTTATGGACGGCCTGGGGTCATAAGATCTGAGGATACGATGGCTGCTGCAAAAAAGTTTAGCTCTCTATCTAATTTGGTGTTTTATGATTTCAAATATTTTGTTTTGCACTATGTAGGAAATATCTACAGACATTTTCACGGTTTAATGCTAAACTTTATTAAATTTCCTGCATGCCTTTTTGTAGTGTCAGGATTTATGATGTTTTTTAGAAAAATGAATAAAAGACAATTGAGTTTTATCATCTTTCCGGCCGTTGCCCATTTATTATTATGCTTGGTTCATTTTGAACCAAGATATTATTTGTTCATAATTTCGTTTTTCTTGGTTTTTGCGGTCTATTTCTTCTTTGGCTCATGGAACTCTGAAATAAGTAATAAATGGTTTCAATACCTAAATTGGGGAACATTCATTGTTTTGATTTTTTTTCTTGGGCTGTCATCAACAAGGCAACTGAAAAATTATTTAACGACTGAACCATTGGAATTATTGAATGTATCACAGCACCTTATTCGTGAAGCTGAAACTGATGATATAATTATCGCTCGAAAGCCTCATTTAGGGTATTTTAGCAATCTTAAAACGGCCTATTTCCCGGAAGTTAACTCAGTCGTTGAGTTAATAAATAGCGCAAAAGAAACTAAAGCAAAATACATCTTTTATGGAGAAATTGAATTAGAGCGCAGACCTCAATTTAGAGAATTGTTAGATTTAAATAACAAATATCCTGATTTACAATTAGTCCACTATTCTGATAATCCAAAGATGGTTCTTTATAAAATTATCGGTTCATGAATTTCCATAAGTAATATTAAAACAGGCAACGATATCAAAATTTAAATTAAAAGGATCCTAAAGATATGAGATACAAAGAACTATTTATTACCATTATTCTCTTTTTGGTTATTTTATCAACCCATGCTTTTGCCCAAACAATCAAGGTAATGCCATTGGGTGATTCAATAACCAGAGGATTCGGTTCTACAAATACTAATGGATACAGAGGTGACTTGCTCGGATTGTTGACAACCGAGGGGATTACCATTGACTTCGTTGGCTCATTGTCTGATGGAGTAGGTTTTGCGGATACGGATCATGAGGGACACGGTGGCGTAACAGCCGATTTTATATTGGCAAATGTAGGCACGTATCTGCAGACTGAATTCAATAATCTCGGTCCCGAAGATACAGGTATTGTTCTTTTACACATAGGAACAAATGATATATCAGGTGGCGAGGCCCCGGAAAGCATAAAAGATGATATTATTAGCATCATAGATGCCATAAATGCATTTAATCCCAACATATATATTATTGTATCGAGTTTGGTACCAAGAAATGATGGTGACGGTGGTGTTAAAGAGGGCAATAACAGCACATTAAATAATCTAATTGAGTTGCAATTTATCAATAAAAGAGAGCAAGGCATCAAAATCTTATATGCTGGTATGCATGAACTATTTAAATGCAATCCCAATTGGGCAACGGATTATTTAACTGATGATGTCCACCCGAATGATACTGGTTATAATCTTATGGCCAAAATTTGGTTTAATCGAATTATGAATGCTATAACCAACACAGATATAACGGTCACCGATAATTTCGATAGATCTTTTCTAGGGGATATGTGGGATGCCGATCTACAATATTTGATTCAAAATGCAGATTTGGTAAATACAGCCACGACTGGTCCGAATGGTTGGGACTATCTGGCTGTATTTAAAGGGCACATTAATTCCAACACTGTTTCTCTTCGATGGAGTTCTAACGCTGACGTTGCGGGTATCGAGCAAGCTGGATTAGCAATGTTTTTAGATTCAGGATCAAAAGATGCGTCAGGTTATCTCGCATACATTGCTCCAAGCAATAATTTTATCAATCTTTGGACCATAACAAATGGCGCCTCAGATCAGAGCTTGGGATCAATAGCAAGCCAGACAGCAATTCCACAGGCGGATGATGTGTTTCGCGTTGATATGAGCAAAAACGCAAATAATTTGACCTTCAATTGCTAGTTCAATGATGTCTTGGCAGGAACTATTATATCACCCAAACCAGGTATAAGTAACGACTACTTTTCCGGGATTATTTCAGCGCATAACCTCAATAATGATGTTGCTGAATTTTCCGCA
>SMUY01320528.1_pt1 | contig 22321 bp, 23 predicted proteins | sample 2456441 | NCBI WGS metagenome assembly SMUY01 (sample SAMN11095931, study PRJNA526329) | marine sediment metagenome | biome: Marine sediment; feature: Surficial sediment; material: Deep marine sediment; isolation source: Hadal surficial sediment | place: Pacific Ocean | collected 2014-11 | depth...
ATTAAATCAGCGTCGGCCTGAACCTGTGTAATTTCAGTTGGATTCATGGAATTTTACTTAAACTCATCTCAATTTAACTTTTTGATCATGTTTTCAGATTGTGAAGGCCTCGGTGAGCAGTGCAATCATGATTAGCGGCGGCAGAAAAATGCCTGATTATACCTTGAAAATCAACCAATTATTTCTTCTGAGCAGAAGCTAAAGGTTCTTTGTTCGGTTTATTTCAATGACTTGGTTATCATCATATATTCCTGATAATCCTAATATTAACAATGCATTAACATGCATTATTTGCTACTCTGTCGGTCAATTCGACCAGGCGATCCCGCTTGCAGGTGGCCGCAAGAGCCATCAACAATAATGAACAGGATCCGCAGAGACACAAATATTATTCTAATGAAGAGGAACACCATGTTTAGCAAAGATATGAAAGTTGCCGGTTATGATGAAGAACTCTGGAAAGCCATGGATTCAGAGCGCGTGCGTCAGGAAGAGCACATTGAGTTGATTGCATCAGAGAATATGACAAGTCCACGCGTGATGGAGTGTCAAGGCTCTTATTTAACGAATAAGTATGCTGAAGGCTATCCGGGCAAGCGCTATTATGGTGGTTGCGAATACGTTGACGTTGCAGAACAGTTGGCCATTGATCGACTTAAGGAACTGTTTGGTGCAGATTGGGTGAACGTACAACCACATTCCGGTTCACAGGCAAATGGTGCGGTTTATCATGCCTTGTTGGAACCAGGTGATCACATCATGGGTATGAGTCTGGCCCATGGTGGCCATTTGACCCACGGTGCCTCAGTAAACGTGTCTGGTCGCATCTATGATGCTGTTCAGTACGGTCTGGATGATAAGGGTTATATTGATTATAACCAGGCCGAAGAACTCGCGTTGGAGCATAAGCCAAAATTAATTATTACAGGTTTTTCTGCCTATTCCAGAATAGTAGATTGGGAACGATTCCGTGAGATAGCAGACAAGGTTGGCGCATTGATGATGGCCGATATTGCCCACGTCGCTGGTCTTATCGCTGTAGGCGAATATCCAAGTCCTGTGCAGATTGCAGATGTGACAACATCAACAACGCACAAAACATTACGTGGTCCACGTTCCGGTATTATCATGGGCAAAGCCAATGAGGATATTCAGAAAAAGATAAACTTCATGGTTTTTCCTGCTTATCAAGGTGGTCCACATATGCACACCATCGCTGCAAAGGCTGTTGCCTTCAAGGAATGTCTGGAGCCAGGCTTCAAGGGTTATATCCAGCAGGTCAAAAAGAATGCATCAGCCATGGCTGATACCTTCATTGAGCGTGGCCTGAAGATTGTTTCTGGCGGGACAGACAATCATCTGTTTCTGGTGGATATGATCGAAAAAGGACTGACAGGCAAAGAAGTTGATGCAGCTTTGGGTCGTGCCAACATTACTGTGAATAAGAATGCAGTTCCAAATGATCCTAAGTCACCATTTGTTACCAGTGGTATCCGTATCGGCACACCATCAATCACAACACGTGGTTTTGATGAAGCTGATTGCAAACAGGTCGCCAACTGGATTTGCGACATCATGGACAACTTGGGTGATGAGAGTGTTATCGAACGAATTAAGGGTGAAGTTGTTGTACTTTGTAAGAGCAGGCCACTTTACGAAAACTGATTCGTAATTCACGAAGTACAGGCTTGCAGGGGATCGTCATACGATCCCCTACGTCGTTAAAAAAGAGTTAAACTGAAACACCCTAAATTGAAAAACCTGTACCCAAGATACTTGAAAGTGCAGTGTTCAGAGTGCGTATATTTTTGTTTATGACAGGGCGCTTGAATGCGGAAATATGTCGATATTTCAAGCTCAAGCAACGTAGTCATGGACAAAAAGGGGTGTGCTATGGATACTGCACTTTCAAGTATTTTGGGTATAAACATAAACCAGTTGAAAAAGGAGGGTATGTGAATGCGATGTCCGTTTTGTTCTAATATGGATACGCGGGTTATTGATTCCCGTCTGGTTGGTGAAGGTGATCAAATTCGTCGTCGTCGTGAATGCACGGAGTGTAAAGAACGTTTTACGACATATGAATCTGCGGAATTAAATTTTCCCAGAATTTTGAAATCGGATGGTCGGCGTGAGCCCTTCAGTGAAGATAAACTTCGTGGGGGTATTCTAAGGGCCATCGAAAAACGACCCGTAGCAATGGAAAGAATTGAGATGGCTATTTCACAAATCAAACATAAACTCAGAACTGAAGGCGAACGGGAAGTGAAATCGCGCAAACTGGGAGACTGGGTGATGGAACAGTTACGAAGTCTTGATCAAGTTGCCTATGTTCGTTTTGCGTCAGTCTACAGAAGTTTCGAAGATGTACGTGCGTTTTTGGATGAGATAGAACGGCTGGAAAATGATTTGCCCCCCGAGATTAAGGAAAGTCAGCTTGATTTGTTAAAGTCTGATGGTGAAGAGAGTTGATGTGGACTTCCTCAGACTATCAACATATGTCTCGCGCCTTACAAATTGCGCGACGTGGCCTCTATAGTACTGATCCGAATCCCCGTGTTGGTTGTGTCATCGTCAAAGATAATACTGTTCTGGCAGAAGGATGGCATCAAAAGGCAGGATACCCACATGCTGAAATCGAGGCCCTGAAAAATGCATCAGAGAATAACACATCCACTGATGTTTCAGGGGCAACTTGTTATGTGTCGCTAGAGCCATGTGCACATCATGGTCGTACATCACCCTGCACTGAATCCTTGATTAAGGCAGGTATCAAGAGGGTGGTGGTAGCAACAATCGATCCAAATCCACTCGTTGCAGGCAAGGGGTTGCAGCAATTAAATAAAGCCGATATTGAAACAGAGAGTGGCTTGATGGAAGCGCAGGCACGTGAATTAAATCCTGGTTTCGAAATGCGCATGAGAGAAGGGCGCCCGTTTGTTAGATGTAAACTGGCGATGAGCCTGGATGGCAAAACAGCACTGGCTAATGGTGAGAGCCAATGGATAAGTAGTAATGAATCCAGAATGGATGTGCAGAGGTTACGCGCACGCAGTTCTGCCGTAATGACAGGGATTGGCACTGTCATTGCCGATGACCCATCAATGAATGTCAGGTCTATTGAAGCATTTCAATCCACTGGGGGGGAATGGCCTACGCATGGTAGGCAACCATTGAGAGTGATACTCGATTCTGACCTTGAAATCTCACCAGATGCAAAAATATTAGGCTTGCCTGGAGACGTTACGATTTTTAATGCTTCAGATAACGAAGACAAGAAAAAGCAACTCGCAAATCTCGGGGTTGAACTGGTCTCTGTAGAAGCAAAAAGAGGTTCGGCATTTCTTGAGTTTGCTTTACGTTTTTTGGCCAGGGAAAAGGAAATCAATGAAGTACTTCTGGAAGCAGGTTCTTCTTTGTCTGGTGAAATGATACAGGCTGGTTTTATTGATGAGTTGATTCTCTATCTCGCACCGACTTTGTTAGGTCAGGATGCGAAGGCTCTGTTTCAGTTGCCGCTGCTCGAAGATATGTCAGATCGACTTTCACTGAATTTTTCCGACATCAGAACGATTGGAAAAGATATAAGAATTAGGGCAACAATCAGCGGCCAGAATAAATAGGCAAGAATAGATTATGTTCACTGGAATTATAGAAGCCATTGGTTCGATAGTATTGATCGAAAGAATCGATTCTGACAAAAGATTCGTGTTCAATACAGAATCCCTTGATTTATCAGATGTTAAACTAGGCGATAGTATCAGTGTAAATGGCGTTTGCCTGTCTGTTGTGGAATTACAGGTAACCGGGTTTTCTGCAGACGTTTCCGTTGAAACGCTATCATGTACAACATTCAATGAATTTGAGACAGGTGAAAAGGTTAATTTTGAAAAAGCACTTCTACTTTCGTCACGGCTCAGCGGGCACATGGTGAATGGTCACGTCGATGGCAAGGGAATTATTCAGAAAAAAACTGCTGATGCAAGATCGGAACGTTTTGAAATAAAATTTCCTGCTGAACTTGGAAAATATATCTGTAAGAAAGGTTCTATCTGTGTCGATGGTGTCAGTCTGACAATCAATGAAGTCGATGAAGCAACTTTTTCTGTCAATATCATTCCACACACCAATGAAGAAACAATATTTTCTAACTATGTCGAAGGTAAACAAGTAAATCTTGAGGTTGATATCGTGGCTCGTTATATGGAATCACTAATTTCACACGAAAGTTAACGATGAAACTGTGCCATAATAATAGAATTATACAGGTCTGAATCTTAATGGCGCTTAATACTGCAATAGAACTGATTGAAGATATTCGCGATGGCAAGATTATCATCCTGATGGATGATGAGAATCGTGAAAATGAAGGCGATCTGGTGATGGCCGCGTCTGCTGTGGAAGCGGAAGATATCAATTTTATGGCACGATTTGGCAGAGGTTTAATTTGTCTCACCTTAACACGTGAACATTGCAAGACATTAAGCTTGCCATTGATGGCAGGAAATACTTATTCAAGCCATGGGACCAATTTCACCGTATCTATCGAGGCCGCGGAGGGTGTAACGACAGGAATATCTGCAGCAGACAGGGCGCTTACCATACAGAAGGCCGTGGCAAAAGATGTAAAGCCTTCTGACCTGGTGCAGCCTGGGCATGTTTTCCCCTTAATGGCGCATCCAGGCGGTCTCCTGTTGCGTGCCGGACATACTGAAGCGGGATGTGATCTGGCCAAGTTAGCAGGACTCACACCGGCGGCTGTCATCGTAGAAGTACTCAAAGATGACGGCACCATGGCCAGGAAACCGGATCTAGAGATTTTTGCCAGGGAACATGGCCTGAAAATTGGCACGATTGCAGATTTGATTCAACACCGTATTGAAAATGAAAAAACAGTTAAGCGGATCGCCGAGTATGATATGCAGACTGAGTACGGTGATTTCAAGATCGTCGCCTATGAAGACAGCATTGATAATAATTTACACCTGGCAATGATCAAGGGTGAGATTATACCGGAGGAACCCACCCTGGTACGTGTTCATATGCAAAACCCAATTTATGATTTAACAGGAAGTTTAAGAGAGAATATCGCATGGCCAATCAATAATGTATTAAGACGTATACAATCTGAAGGACAAGGAGTTGCTGTCATCTTGTGTAATCAGTTTGGATCACAGGAGTTGGCAGAACAGTTGAAATTGTTTTGTCAGGGAGAGTCACAGGAATTAGGGCATATGAATAAACAAAATACAAAAGATCAGCGTACGATAGGTCTTGGTGCGCAAATTTTATCTGATCTTGGCGTACAAAAAATGCGTGTACTCAGTGCGCCAAAACGATTTCATGCAATTTCCGGTTTTGGTCTTGAAGTTGTTGAATACGTAACCTGATGAAGTCATCGTCATTTGTCTGAATATCATTTAGTTGAAGGTAAGCAGATGCTGGATAGCGCAAAAGTCACTATTGTTGCGAGTCGCTTCAATAATTTCGTTGTTGAAAGTTTGCTTAATGCTTGCCTTGCCACATTAAAAAAATCTGGTTTGCAAGATCAAGATATCACAGTCGTCCGTGTGCCAGGTGCATTTGAAATTCCTTCCACAGTTCAACATGTGATTAAACATACAACATGTGATGCAGTGATTACCTTAGGGGCTGTGATTCGAGGTGAGACACCTCACTTTGATTATATATGCTCAGAATGTATTCGCGGTCTGGGACAAATTTCCCTGGAGAATGATACACCAGTGATCTTTGGTGTACTGACTGTTGATAACACGGAACAGGCCATGGATAGAGCGGGAGAAGAAGAAAGTAATAAAGGTGCCGAGTCTGCACAGGCCGCGATAGAAATGATTAATATTTTCAGAGCGTTAACCTAATGGCCCCAAAAGATAAATCCCTGGAGAAAAAATCACCAGAAAAGAAGTCATTCTCCAGACATGCGCGCATACGGGCACGTCGTTCAGCAGTACAGGCTTTATATCAATGGGCTATGTCTGATATGCCGATACAGGATGTGATTAATGAATTTGTCAGCGAACGATCTGAATTAAAAAAAGCCGATACGGATTATTTTAAAGAGATATTACGTGGAACAGCAAAGGAAGTAGAAAATCTGGATAAACAATTAGCACCATTGTTGGATAGAGCCATTGATGATCTGGACCCCGTTGAAAAAGCCATATTGCACATTGGGCTCTATGAGCTGACATTTCATCCAGAGCTTCCGTATCGGGTAGTGTTGAATGAAGCGGTTGATCTGGCAAAAATGTTTGGTGCAGAGCAGTCACACAAATATATCAACGGTGTCCTGGATAAGGCGGCACAAAAAATCAGAACGGCAGAAATGAAGCGTGTTTCTTAATTGAAGGCTTGATTGATGGCCTCGTCAGAATTTGAATTAATCAATAAGTATTTTAAAAACCTTACAGATGATGATTCATCTGTTCAATGTGGCATCGGTGACGATGCAGCGATTGTTCATATTCCCCATGATATGGAAGTTGCACTTTCAATAGACACCTTACTGGAAGGTACGCATTTTCCAGCAGAGACACAGCCGTCTGATATTGCTTATAAAGCACTGGCAGTCAATCTTAGTGACATGGCGGCAATGGGCGCGGTGCCGAAGTGGGTTTTGTTATCCATCAGCCTTCCTGAGAAGGATGAAGACTGGTTAGAAAAATTTGTTTCCGGTTTTCTCGAACTCGCCAGACCACATTCGCTTAGTCTCATTGGTGGCGATCTCAGTAGAGGGCCCCTTTCAATCACAGTACAGATACAAGGATTGCTCCCAACAGGGTCAGCACTTAAGCGTAATGGTGCACGAAAAGACGATCTGATCTATGTTACAGGGACGCTAGGTGATGCTGGTGTTGGCCTGGATATCATGAACGGGAAATTGTCGATTAGGGGAAAGCATAAAATGTTTTTTCTGAATAGTTTAAATAGACCATATATAAGTATCGATGCTGGTATCCGATTGAGGAATATTGCGAATAGCGCGATTGATATATCAGATGGGTTAATGGCCGATTTAGGTCATATACTGGATGCAAGTCATGTCGGTGCAGAAATTGAAATGGAAAAAATACCACTATCAGAAGCAATGCAAAAATGCATAGACAAAATGACTGCCTGGGATTATGCACTGACCTTTGGTGATGATTATAAACTATGCTTCACAGCACCAGCAGAGAAGCATGACCTGATTATCAAGGCCTTCAAGGAAATACGGATTACAGTGAGTTGTATCGGTAAAATTACTGGGGAAAATGGATTGAACTGCACAGGCTCTGAGGGCACTTTTTTTGAACCCTCGGGCAGCCCATATCAACATTTCTAATGTGAGATATCAGGAGGAGATATCAGGGTTGTAATCCGGGATCTCCGCAGTAATTTTTTTATTTCGCTCTGTAATTTCCTTACGCATTTCCTTACGCATAAGAGCAGCATCATATAATTTCTTTTCAAACTCTGATTCCAGTTTGAGAGGTGGGACTTTGACAGATTTACCATCTTCACCTCTTGCGACCATTGTAAAATAACAGGAATTTGTATGGCGTTTTTCTTTTGTTTGTAAATTTTCAGAAATAACCTTAACCCCGATTTCCATTGATGAATTTCCGACATAATTTACATTGGCACGGAACGAAACGAGTTCACCGACTTTGATCGGTTGATTAAAGGTGACTTGATCAAGTGAAACAGTTACCACATAGCTTTTGCTGTATCTGGCCGCACAGGCATAGGCAACTTGATCCAGTAACTTTAAGATTGAGCCACCATGCACGTTACCTGAGAAATTTCCCATGTCTGGGGTCATCAATATGGTCATATGCAGCGTTTTTTCATCTTCTTCCATCTTCATGTTACTTTCCGTCTTCGTTGTTATATTTTTACTTATAAGTGTGTATAGCCTTCTTGTGATAAACGGTTTATTTCATCAGGAGCATAGGGTACAGATTCAATAAATGCCGGAATCTGTTTTCGATCAATTTCCAGGTATTCCATTGTGGTTTCACATACTTTCAAATCAATAATACCAAATGTATCCAGCTTCTTGGCCAGATCGACAAGCTCCCTGTTGTCATCATAACTATCCAGTGTGAACCAACCAATATCAGGGCCATGTAGTATCATGACAATCTCGAGATCGTCAAGCTCCTCTGTCCCCGTTTGTGCGATCTCTTCTGCTCGTTGAAGTAATAGTTTTAAATCTTCAATGGAGTGCTCTGATATATCATACAGGTAGCGTTTATTGCCGATTGTGAATTGGCTATCAGTCTGAGCATACATTTGCTTAGAAGGTTCGGTTAGTGAGATTACAGGTTCTTGTCCAGTCACTGGTGCAACAGTTGCAGTGGCTGCCTGGTGATCTTGTTCGCAGCCCAGCAACAATAAAAGTCCAAAAAGTACAGGCAAACAGTTCCGAATTTTGTTTTGTAATTTCATTGTGCAAGAAATATCATAAAAATTACTATTGTACCAGTTAACAGAGTGCCATAGATAAAATAGATGTATACCCAAACTACCTGGGAATGTAGGCTTCAGAGTTCAGTTAGGAAGTCAGAGCACAGGTTACTTGTTCCAGACGTAACCTAAGTACCTACATCCATGTAGGCAAGGCGCAACTCGCAGTGAATGACTAGTCCTTCATAAGAGTTGTAACGCGGCACTGGCTTTCTAGCTGAACTCCCGCAGGGCAATACTGGAAACAACCATCTTCTTCGTTATAACACCTTGAACTAGACAGAAAATTGCTCCTGCATTTTCTGCATACAATCCATCCATGGATATAAATGACTGGTGCATCGGCTTTATGCCTTGAATATGGTTGCTTCCCGTCTTGCTGAATCCTGTATTTCCAGGTAGTTTGGGTATATAGGGTTATTTTGCTGAATAAGGGTGAAAGCGCCCGCTTCTCCAAGTATAATTCGCGTCTTATTGGGCATCAGATTAAATTCGTTGGCCACAAGACTTTCTATATACCGTTTTCGATATACATGGGGAAATTAAATGAATCCACTCAAGTCAGTTAATGGCACGATAATCCTTGGTTTTGTTACTGCGGCCGTGATTATATTCCTGGTCGGGGGCACTGGTCTAAATGTATTGTCTCTTGTTGTCTGGTTACATGTCTTTTTTGGAATCATCTGGATCGGATTGCTTTATTATTTCAATTTCGTTCAGGTACCAGCTGTGGGTGAAGCACTTGCTGATGAAGGTGGGCCTGGACCTGCTGCGATTAATAAATATGTGGCGCCACGCGCACTGTGGTGGTTCAGGTGGGGCGCATTACTGACATGGTTGAGCGGTGCAGCTGCGTTGGAGGTGATGGGGATTGGTTTAAAAAATGCCTTTAGTCTGTCCGGCGACGGTCAAATTATTGGTATAGGCGCATGGTTGGGTACCATCATGTTGTTTAATGTCTGGGTTTTAATCTGGCCAAACCAGAAGAAGATATTAGGCATGGTCGAGGCCAGTGCGGATGAAATTGCAAAAGGTAAGATGGTCGCGTTGATGGCGTCAAGAACCAATACGTTTTTATCCATACCCATGATTATGTGTATGGTAGGTCAGGGTCATGGGCTGCCTTTCTAACAAGCAGGAAGCTTAAGTTTTTTGCAAAGCCCGGCCCGATTGGCCGGGCTTGTCATTTAAGGCTTCGTCAGTTTTTCTAACGAGTAAATTAAAACAGTCATTTTCAAATAGCTTTTATTGATAAATAAAATTAAGTAACAAACCCTGAGAAATAAATTTTGAGTAATTATTTAATGTCCAGTTATCAACAATTACCTGTTGCATTCGAACGAGGTTCTGGCGTCTGGTTGACGGACCAAAACGGGCAGCAATACCTGGATGCTTTAAGTGGTATTGGCGTGTGTGTGCTCGGTCACGCACACCCGGAAATTGAGAAGGCGATTGCAGATCAAGCTGGCAAGTTATTGCATACCTCAAATCTTTACCATATCCCTTTACAGGAAGCGCTTGCTGAACGACTAACATCACTTGCCGGGATGGAAAAAGTGTTTTTCGCAAATTCTGGTGCAGAGGCAAACGAAGTGGCCATTAAAATCGCCAGGCTTTTTGGCCATCAACAGGGTATCGATCATCCAGTTGTAATTACGGCAACAGGAAGTTTTCATGGTCGGACGATGGCAACACTGAGTGCAACAGGAAATTCAAAAGTGCAACAGGGTTTCGAACCGCTTGTCGAAAAATTTGTGCATGTCCCTTATAACGATATGGAGGTGCTAAGTAGACTCACAGACGCGAATATTGTCGCAGTCATGTTGGAGCCGATACAGGGGGAAGGGGGTGTGGTGATTCCCGATGAAGGCTATCTGAAGACAGTTCGGGATATCTGCGATCAAAATAACTGGCTACTTATCCTGGATGAAATTCAAACAGGTATGTGTCGTACGGGAGAATGGTTCGCCTTTCAACATGAAAAAATAACACCGGATGTGATGACATTAGCCAAGGCGTTGGGGAATGGGGTACCTATTGGTGCCTGCCTTGCGAAAGGAACGGCTGCTGATTTGATTCAGCCGGGGAGTCATGGCTCCACCTTCGGTGGAAACCCTTTGGCATCACGGGCAGCTTTGGCGGTAATAGATGTACTATCAAAACAGAAGCTCCACATGAAAGCAGCAAAGCTTGGTGCTGAAATGCTGGCTCGTTTTAAAAGTGAACTCAGTGAAATTGAAGGCGTTATATCCGTCAGAGGTAAAGGATTGATGTTAGCTATTGAATTAGACAGAGAGTGCGCTCAATTGGTCAAAATGGCTCTGCAAGAGCACCTTTTGATTAATGTCGCTTCGGAGAATGTTATTCGCATATTACCACCGTTGATTATTGATGATGATACCGCACAACAGGTTGTTGAAAAGGTCGTGCGCATCGTGAAAGCATTTTTAAAAGAGGAGTAGCGTATGGGGTGTCGACATTTTCTCACACTGTCAGATCTGAACACGAATGAATTACGTGCTCTGATTGAAAGAGGCATTGAAATCAAGGCCGGATTGCAGAAGGGAGAACTCTATCAGCCTTTTAAAGGCAAGGTGCTGGCGATGATATTTGAGAAATCGTCTACGCGGACTCGCGTGTCTTTCGAAGCAGGCATGGCGCAATTTGGTGGACATGCAATTTTTATGTCTCCTAACGATACCCAACTGGGACGTGGTGAGCCCATTGAAGATACCGTACGTGTATTGTCGGAAATGGTTGATGCCATCATGATTCGTACTTTCGAACAAGAAAAAATTGAAAATTTAGCTCAATATGCAAGTGTGCCGATCATTAATGGTTTGTCTGATACTTTTCATCCCTGTCAATTATTAGCTGATATGCAAACCTATTTCGAACATAGAGGATCAATCGAAGGTAAAACGGTTACCTGGTTGGGGGATGGTAACAATATGTGCCATTCTTACATCAACGCCGCACGTTTATATCAGTTTCATTTACGCATTGCTTGCCCCGAAGATTATTTGCCTGATGAAAGTATTGTTAACACAGCATCTGATTTTGTTGAAACTATTTCTGATGCCAAAGCCGCAGTGAAGGATACTGATCTTGTGGTGACGGATGTGTGGGCGAGCATGGGACAGGAGCAGGAAGCCGATGAACGCGCCAGGGTTTTTGCACCGTATCAGGTAAATACCGAGGTGATGTCATTAGCGAATGATGATGCCTTATTTATGCATTGTTTGCCCGCACACAGAGATGAAGAAGTCACAGCAGATGTTATCGATGGCAAGCAAAGTGTTGTTTGGGATGAAGCTGGGAATCGATTACATGCTCAACTGGCATTACTGGAATTCTTACTCACAAAGTAATTTCTGATAATGCGCTATTTACTTAGTAATGATGATGGTTATCAGGCAACTGGAATACGGCTGCTCGCAGAAGCACTTGAACAATCAGGCGAGGTGACCGTCGTTGCGCCAGATCGCGATCGAAGTGCTGCCAGTAACTCACTCACATTGGATGCACCACTCTATATACATACGGCTGATAACGGCTTTATTTACATCAATGGCACGCCAACAGACTGTATACATCTGGCAATCACAGGTTTACTAGATAAAGAGCCTGATATGGTACTGAGTGGGATTAATGCGGGCGCAAACCTTGGAGATGATGTGTTGTACTCGGGGACTGTTGCAGCCGCGATGGAAGCCCGGTTTTTAGGTTGCCCTGCAATTGCAGTCTCATTGGCAAGCCAGGAACCCGTTCACTTCGATACGGCCGTCAGCGTCGTATTGAAGCTGATTGAATCACTACCTTCGATGTCTCATGAATCAGAATTATTGCTTAATGTGAATGTGCCGGATATTCCCTTTGAGGAAATTGGTGAATTTGAAGTGACTCGCCTTGGTAACAGACATAAATCGGAACCTGCAATCAAATCAAAAGATCCCAGGGGGCGTTCCATTTATTGGGTAGGTCCTGTTGGACCAGAACAGGATGCCGGTCCAGGAACAGATTTTTATGCAATTAACCATAACAATGTGTCAATCACGCCATTACAGGCAGATTTAACGAAATATAGTGTCATTGAGGATATTACTCAGTGGGTTGGTAAAACATTCGGTCAAAAGCCAGGGAATGTGAGATGAATATTGAACTGCAAGGTATTGGAATGACATCCCAAAGAACGCGCGCCAGATTAATCGCCAGACTGAGTGAGATGGGAATTGTTTCTGAAGATGTGTTATCCATAATTATGAATACGCCAAGACACATATTTGTCGATGAAGCACTGGCTAGCAGGGCTTATGAGAATACGGCACTGCCGATAGGTTATAACCAGACTATTTCACAACCCTATATTGTTGCGAGAATGGTTGAAGTCCTGTTAGCAGGAGGGCACCTGAGAAATGTCCTGGAGATAGGCACGGGATGCGGATACCAGACAGCTATTCTGGCGCAACTGGCAGATCATGTTTACAGCATCGAACGTATTGATGCCTTACTAAAAAAGGCGCGTCAAAAATTACGTTTACTAAAATGCAAGAACGTCCGCGTAAAATATAGTGATGGTAATATGGGCTGGTCACAATATGCACCCTTTGATGGCATTATTGTCTGTGCGGCACCTGTGGGTGTACCAGAAATTTTGTTGAACCAATTAGCCATCAATGGTCGTTTGGTAATTCCTGTCGGCATGGTCGGACAGCAGCAATTGTTATTGATTACTCGAACAGAAGATGGTTTTGAGGAAGAACAGCTCGACATGGTAAGTTTCGTCCCTATGTTGGAGGGTATTGTTGGTTGAGGAAGTATGATGAACAATAAAAAACAATTGTATTTCATTTTATGGTTGTTTATTTGCTTGTTAATTTCATCATGCAGTTCAAATAGTGTGGCACCTGTATCGTCTCGTAATAGTGACCAAACAAAACAGACGAAGGGGGCAAAACAAACAAAATCTATCACCTCAAACTCGGGTGTAACATCCACTGAATCGGACAATAAAAAAAGCTCACATCATATTGTTGTGAGTGGTGATACGCTTTATTCCATTTCCTGGAATTACAACCTCGATTACAAAGCTGTCGCACGTTGGAATGCCATTAAAGTGCCCTATGTTATTTATCCGGGGCAATCACTTCGATTGATTGCGCATACTCGAAAAGAGGAGGCCAAAAAGAAGGCAGTTGTTAAGAAAACAGTTCCCCCAGACAAGAAAGACAAGGGCAAAAAAACTGTCGTAAAGAAATCTGAAACGGTCAAAAAGGGGACAAAAAGGGGCGAGCCAGAAAAAATGGAGCCGGTAAAATCTGCCAGAAAAATAAATTGGCAATGGCCAACAACAGGGAAGCTGGTTAAATCAAGTTCACCAATATCAAAAAAAGGTCTGGATATTGCGGGTAAAAAAGGACAACTCATTAAAGCTTCGGCATCTGGAAATGTTGTCTACAGCGGTAGTGGACTTCTGGGTTATGGTAGGCTTATTATCATAAAGCATAATGAAACCTATCTGAGTGCTTACGCACATAACAGCGTATTAATGGTGAAAGAGGGTGATAGTGTTTCAAGCGGACAGCAAATAGCAAGAATGGGACAGGATGGTAATGGGCAGGTACTACTTCATTTTGAAATCCGAAAAAATGGCAATCCGGTTGATCCTGCTACTTATTTGCCCAAGAATCATTTCTCCAGGCCCCAAACCTGATTATTTCGGTTAAAACATCATGACGACCCAGAGTGTTTCTAAAAAGAGCGCTTCTAAGAAGAATGTTTCTAAAAAGGAAAAGCTAGAAGAAGAGAATTCTGAAGATTTTGTCGAAGAAGACGGCTTGACTGAAGATAGAAGCGAAACGTCAGAAATATCTGATATTAATTTGTCTGAAGACAGGGGTATTGAAAATTTTACTCCGGGCGTTATTCCACAAAAGGAACTTGATGCGACGCGTATGTATTTAAATGAAATCGGGTTTTCGCCCTTATTAACCGCTGAGGAAGAAGTTTTTTACGGAAGAAAGGCGCAGGCAGGCGATGAAGAAGCCCGCAAACGCATGATCGAAAGCAATTTGAGACTGGTGGTTAAAATCGCTCGACGCTACATGAACAGAGGTCTGGCTTTACTGGATTTGATAGAAGAAGGGAATCTTGGGCTGATACGCGGCGTTGAAAAATTTGATCCAGAGAGGGGATTTCGTTTTTCTACATATGCCACCTGGTGGATCAGGCAAACGATCGAAAGAGCGTTGATGAATCAAACACGGACAGTGCGCTTGCCAATTCATGTTGTAAAAGAGATTAATATTTATTTACGTGCTGCACGCCAGTTATCACAAAGTCTCGATAGAGAACCCACTCCGGAAGATGTCGCTAAACTTCTGGACAAGCCGATTGATGATGTAAAAAAAATGCTGGGGATGAATGAGCGAATCACATCGGTTGATGGTCCAAGCAGTAAGGATTCCGGGAAATCACTTCTGGATACAATACCAGATGAACACAATACTGATCCATCTTTATTGCTGCAAAACAGTGACGTGCAAAATCATATTGATACCTGGTTGTCACAATTAACTGAGAAGCAATGTGCCGTCGTGGAACGTCGGTTTGGCTTACACGGGCATGAGGTTGCCACGCTTGAAGAAATTGGAAATGAAATTGGGGTGACCCGGGAACGGGTAAGGCAGATTCAGATTGAAGCGATTAAACGATTGAGACATATTCTCGAGAAGGAAGGATTTTCATTAGATACTTTGTATATGGAAAATTACTGAAAATCTTCACTCGATCATGAGGAGAGCTGCAGCAACATTTCGACCCTCTTGCAGTAGAATGTTATAGCTACGACAAGCAGCGCCAGTATCCATGACCTCAAACCCTATATTAAGATTCTTAGTGTTTAAAAAAAGATCGGTTTCGGGGAAGTGTTGCTGACGACCTGTCCCCAATAGAATTAATTCAGGTTTCATCTCAAGAATTTGGTCTAGATGATGCACCGCAATATCCGCAAATGTTTGAGGCGGCCAATTGTGAATTACAATAGATGGTGTGATGATAAAGCTGGAGACGAAACGTTCATTGCCGATCACAATTGAACCCTGTTCATATGAATTGATACGATTAAGGTGTGTTGTTGTACTGTCTAGTTCTATTTTCATGTAATTATTATAGTGGATTAGTTCATCATTAATTTGTATTAAACAAATTCGCATTTAGTGATTTATATGACGATCCAGAAGAATGCAGAGGGGAGTATACAGAGGAATGAAATTAATTTTACTTGGTCCACCGGGTGCCGGCAAAGGAACCCAGGCGAAAGCCATCTGTGAAAAGTATGGTATTCCGCAGATCTCTACGGGTGATATGCTGAGATCAGCTGTCAGAGCAGAAACGACGCTTGGGATTGAGGCAAAAAAAGTTATGGATGCTGGAGAACTGGTTTCAGATAATCTTATTTTACAGTTAGTTAGAGATCGTATTTCTAAGGATGATTGCGCTTCAGGTTATTTGCTTGATGGCTTTCCCAGAACAATTGCACAAGCAGAAGGAATGAAAAAACTGGGTATTGATGTCGATTTTGTCGTGGAATTACAAGTTGCCGACGAAGAAATCATTGAACGAATGAGTGGCAGATGCATTCATCCTGCCTCGGGGCGTGTTTATCATGTGAAATTTAACCCACCAAAGACTGAAAACCTGGATGATGAAACGGGTGAATCATTAATTCAGCGTGACGACGATACTGAACAAACTGTTCGTAAGCGACTGCAGGTTTATCACAAGCAAACGGCACAATTGATTGATTATTATTCTGACAATGAAGATAAAAGTTCAGGTGATGATCCTACTCTTGTGAGGATAAATGGTTCAGGTGATTTGAAAGAAATAAGTAAGAATATTTTTGGATTATTACAATAATGACAAGAAATGATATCCCTAATTGTTGGTTGGATAAAATTATATAAAAATAATTGTTGAAATACGTAGAAAAAATTTAAAACATAACTATAATGATGGCGTGTTTTTTGTTTGTGTTGTATATGATGTTGTGTTGTATATGAGTTCGTAAAACATGAGTTCTATTTAATCAATTAAAGATTCTAGGGGAGTCTGATTATGGCAACAAGAAAGAAGACGAAAAAACGCGCTGCAAAGAAGAAGACACGTGTAGCAAAGAAGAAGGCTAAAAGGAAGGTAGCTAAGAAGAAGGCTAAAAGGAAGGTAGCTAAGAAGAAGGCTAAAAGGAAGGTAGCTAAGAAGAAGGCCAAGAAGAAGGCCAAGAAGAAGGCCAAGAAGAAGGCTAAAAGGAAGGTAGCCAGGAAGAAGGCCAAGAAGAAGGCTGCCAGGAAAAGAAAAAGATAGGAAGTCGCGACTAACACAGGCCCAGCGAGAAGAATAAATTTAGCATCTCAGCTGGGACTTTGATAGGAGCGAGAAAGGAGCACCGACGCGAGCTGGCCAGTTAACTGGTAAGTGAGTGGACGCAAGCTTCGAAGGAGAAGCTCCTCTGGAATATAAAGGCCCCTGAAAAGGGGCCTTTTCTTTTTCAGCAAATTTTATAATGGAAGATTATTCTGAGCTTATATCCATCAAAATAATGAAATTTCATTCCTCAATAAGTAGTATTTTCTGATGGCACGCAAAAAAAAGCGCAAACAGACGAAAAAGCAAAATTCCAGGAAATCCAAACTCGGGAAATCCAAATCTTATTACGGATATTTAATCCTACAATTATTTGTCATTACACTACTCTGTGGCATTGGGTATATCGTCTGGCTTGATCATCGGGTCAGATCAGAATTTGAAGGTAAGCGTTGGTCACTTCCTGCCAGAGTTTATGCCAGACCACTTGAGTTATATATCGGTGCCCGAATGGGGAAAGGTGATTTACTTGATGCGCTAAATTCATTGGGTTACCGAAATGTGGCAACACTTATTGGCCCAGGTCAGTACAAGAAACAAGAAAATTATATTCAATTCATTAACCGTGTTTTTGAATTTTGGGACAGGCAAGAACCGTCAAAAAGTATCCGTATCAATTTTTCCGGGGGCAGGATCCAAAGTATCACTGATGAAGCAAGCGCAGAATCACTATCAGTCTTTCGCCTCGAATCTCAGCTTATAGGCAAAATATATCCTGAACATAACGAAGACAGGGTATTGGTATCTTATGATAATGTCCCACAATTTCTTGTGGATGCCTTGATTGCCGTCGAGGATAGACATTTTTACCGACACTCTGGCATCGATCCAAAGGGGATGTTGCGGGCCATGGTCAGTAACATCACATCGGGGGGGCTACATCAGGGCGGAAGTACACTTACACAACAGTTGGTCAAAAATTATTTTCTGACACGAGAGAGGACATTTCGTCGAAAATTTAATGAAATGATCATGGCAATCCTGCTGGAACAACATTATTCCAAAGCAGAAATACTATTGGCTTACATCAATGAAATTTATCTGGGCCAGCATGGTGCCAGGGGAATACATGGATTCGGTAGGGCTGCCGAATATTATTTTTCGAGACCTTTAAACGAACTTAAAACAGAAGAAATCGCATTACTGGTTGCCCTGGTAAGAGGGGCTTCTTTTTATAATCCAAGAAGTCACTCGGACAGAGCCTTGCGAAGGCGAAATTTAACAATCAGTTTGATGCAACAACAAGGCTATTTGTCTACCAATGAGGCAAAAGCGATCGTCGCGAAACCATTACGTATCAGTGAAAAACCCTCATGGAGTAGTGCCAAATATCCTGCATTTCTTGATCTTGTACGTAGGCAGTTACGGAAGAACTATAAATCTGAAGTTTTAAGAAATGAAGGCCTGCGTATATTTACAACACTGGATATCCGATATCAGGACATCGTTGAACGGACTGTGCCAAAACGACTCGCAAGTCTTGAAAAATACAAGAAATTATCTGCTGGGTCATTACAGGCAGCAGCTGTGATCACCAGTGTTGAGACAGGAGAAGTTCTCGCCCTGGTAGGAGGCAGAGATAAAGCATCCAATGATTTTAACCGGGCATTAGATGCAGTTCGACCCATTGGCTCTCTGGTGAAGCCCGCGGTATACCTGACAGCAATAATGAAACCTGAGAAATACAACAGTCTGACCTTGCTGGAAGATAAACCAATCAGTTTGAAACAACATGATGGGTCATATTGGCAACCCAAAAATTATGATGAAACCACTCATGGAAATATTGCATTACATACCGCATTGGCCAAATCGTACAATCTGGCAACTGTTTATCTAGGCATGCGTCTTGGATTGAATGAAGTTGTTAAAACGCTTCACTCATTAGGCCTGGAGACTGACATACCGGAATATCCGTCATTATTATTGGGGGCACTGGATTTGACCCCATTTCAAGTGGCGCAAATGTATCAAACATTAGCCAGTGGTGGATTCCAGGTGCCATTGAGAAGCATAAAAGAAGTGCTGGATAAAAATGGCAAGCCAATACAGCGATATGGACTGGAGTTAAAACAAACTCTGGAGTCAAAATCAGTCTTCATTACACGCTACCTTCTCACAGAGGTGGCAAGCTCGGGCACAGCAAGATCCATTGCAGCAAGATTACCCGCATTTTTACCGCTTGCTGGCAAAACCGGGACAACGAATGATTTGAGAGACAGCTGGTTTGCAGGTTTTGGAGATGATGTCCTCGGGGTGATTTGGGTTGGACGTGATGATAATCAATCATCACGGTTGACGGGTTCAAGCGGCGCTTTACAAGTCTGGATAGATATCATGCAGGGTCTGAAGCCACGACCTTTATCATTGATAACACCTGAGGGCGTTGAATGGGCTAAAATATTACAGGGCAAGCGAGTATCAGATGATTGTCCGGGTGCAGTCGACTACCCATTTGTACAAGCTTACCTACCTGAATATTCAGGTACATGTCAAAATGACACTATTCAAAACGACCGTATTCACGATATCAAAACAGAAAGAAAAGATGAAAAGAATGAAACTAACATACGTCGGCATTTCAATATTCGTTAATCTGCTTTTTCCTGCTTGTACGACATTACCTGATCACAGTAACAAAACAGTACCTGTAGAAGATCGAACGGTTACTGAGTCAACATATCAAGAGGTAATATCAGATAGTCAAGTTGTCGCGAAAGCTGAAACAACGGTTGAATCACATCATCCAGTTATTGAGCGTGAGGCTGTTGGTTACGGGAAATCTGTTTCTGAACAATCTACCAGTCCTGTTGCGCTAGCATTCCTTAATGATGCTGACAAATACGCATCTGCTGGCGATAGTGACCGTGCGGTCGCAAGCCTGGAAAGAGGGCTTGATATTGAACCTAAGGATCCCTGGTTGTGGAACAGACTCGCAGCAGAACGTCTAGAACAAAAGATGTGGGTAAAAGCAATTACCCTGGCCAAAAAATCAAATGCATTCGCTGCAGGTAATAATCAATTACTGAAAGCCAATTGGCAAATTATTGCTGAGGCCAGATTGGCATTAGGCGATGCAGCTGGTGCCAGGAAAGCGAAAAAAATGGCCCGGCGTTTTAGTCGTGAGCAGACATGACTTCATGACAGGGTATTTACAAGGTGTTAATTAATTTTTTGTAATCTAATAGCTGTGTAACAACATTGCCTAGCTGACGGCCTGATTTAAATGTCATCCTCGTGAATTTCAATTGCTTTATATCGCCATGCCTCAGTCAGATTTTCTTGTGGTGGTATCCGTGCCTTTGCTTTTAGTTGTGAAAGAAATTGCTCAGCATCAGGTAGTGAATCCCACACCGCGGGCAAAAAGGTCGCACGCCGGTGACCTGATTGAATGATCAAGCCATCAATATTAGAATTTAGTTGTTGAATCAGGTCAGAATCCGAATTGAATTGAATTGATTCGGCCGGTGTCAGTATTGAGATACTCAGTGTTATCTTCTCGAACTCATCCTGGCTGAGTGGTTTGAATCTTGGATCGCGGAAGGCAGCAGCGTAAGCATATTTTGCAACGCTTTTAACCAAAGGATGTCTGGCTTCAAGGGTCCCAATACAGCCACGCAATGACTGCGCAATTTTTAATGTGACGAAAGTCGCTCTGATATCTTGCAATTCAGATGCATAGTTTTCCAGATTTACTGTTTTCGTATTCCCTGATTGCAAGCCATGCTGGATACTTGAGCGCGCGGTAGATACCAGTATCAGTTTCTGTTCTTGTGTGTACATCTATAGTGGTATTGTGTGGTCCTTGATTCAAGTGACGCCAGGAAATTCGATCCTAAACAATTCAACTCTGGTCAATTCAATTAACAGCGTAGGCGCCATAACCCACAACCCTGTTTTTGCTTCCTGCGGTATCCCCTGAGTTTCTCAAATCAAGCGTTTTAACCTTTAGATGTTTATTTCTTGCAAGCTGTAATAGACCACGCATGGGCATACAACCACAAGCTTGTTGTGGTCCGATTGATTCCAATTGTAAATTTTCTATGGCTTTACTGGTAGATAAATCCAGCTGCTGTGCTGTTTCATAATCATGGTAATGACTGAGATCAGAACTGATAACGACAAGCGTATCATCATTCCCCCATAAAATTTCCAGAACTTCTTCAACTTCTTCAGGAGAAGCTTCACCAACAACGATGGGTGTTAATTTAAACTGGTCAAGCACAAGTTGTAGAAAGGGAAGATGTACCTCAAGACTGTGTTCCTGTGCGTGTGCTGCATCGACGACTGCAACTTGTAACAAGTTTCGTATTGAATCATATGAATCCTGATCAATTTCAATCTTGCCCAGGGGTGTTTCATAGTAATCAGCAGAACTTAATGCCAGTCCCTTTAAATACACTCTATGCGAAGGGCCCAACAATACGACACGACTTATTTCTTCCTTAACAGATTGCAAACTGGCGTAGGCTATTGCGGCTATTGGCCCTGAATAAACCAGACCAGCATGTGGTGCAATAATTGCCTTGGGTGGTGGTGGTGCGTCCTGAACGTCCTTTAGGTAAGATTCAACCATCAGTTTCAGTTCAGCAGGATTGGCCGGATAGAACTGTCCTGCTACCGCAGCCGGTCTGATAGTGCTTTTTACTTTGTTTTGACTATTATTCATGTATAAAGGTGCATAAATTGGCAGATTTATATCTGCAACAAGTATAGAGTGTTTTAAAACAGCTTGCAGAAAAGGTGACTAAAGTGATGAACTCAGTCGTAAGCACAAAGTACTGGCATGTCCTGGAAGATGACCGGGTACAGTGTGATGTTTGCCCGCGGGCATGTAAGTTGAGAGAAGGACAGCAGGGGCTTTGTTTCGTACGTGAATGCAGGGATCAGAAAATTGTTCTGACAACCTATGGTCGCTCAAGTGGATTTTGTATTGACCCCATTGAGAAGAAACCATTGAACCACTTTTTACCGGGCACGCCGGTGCTTTCATTTGGTACCGCTGGCTGCAATTTAGCCTGTAAGTTTTGCCAGAACTGGGATATTAGCAAGTCCCGTGAAATCGACACTTTGGCTGACGCCGCTTCACCGGAACGACTGGCAAATGCAGCAAGTCAATTAAACTGTCGCAGTATTGCATTTACCTACAATGACCCGGTTATTTTTCATGAATATGCTATTGATGTTGCGCAGGCCTGTCATGAAAAAAATATAAAAACGGTTGCAGTTTCTGCTGGTTATGTTTGTCCTGAACCGAGAGAAGAATTTTATAAGTATATGGATGCCGCAAATATTGATCTAAAGGCATTTACTGAACGTTTTTATCATCGTGTAACCGGTAGTCACCTTGCTCCTGTATTGGAGACACTGTCGTACCTTAAACATGAAACCGACGTCTGGTTTGAAATAACTAATTTAGTTATTC
>SMUY01126796.1_pt1 | contig 22309 bp, 20 predicted proteins | sample 2456441 | NCBI WGS metagenome assembly SMUY01 (sample SAMN11095931, study PRJNA526329) | marine sediment metagenome | biome: Marine sediment; feature: Surficial sediment; material: Deep marine sediment; isolation source: Hadal surficial sediment | place: Pacific Ocean | collected 2014-11 | depth...
CAGGCTGAGTTTATCGACGAAGATCTTCACGCCCTTGGATTCGAATACTTCATCTTGCTCTGTCGTTTGTTCAGCCGCTTCGACGATATACTGATAACCAGAGCAACCGGTGGTCTTGGTCGCAAGACGTAAGCCAATATTGGCATCGTTCTTGGCCAGAAAGCTTTTAACGTGCTCTGCCGCCTTGTCGGTCAGCGTGATATTTTTTGAGATAGTTGTTTCGCTCATAACTTATTTACTCATAGTTAAATTGTTGCACTCATATGAATGTCACGTTGAATCAAGATGGCATCCTGTTTGTTCGCCACCTGTTTTACATTGTTCATGCGGATTAATTCACCAAGGCTAATGCCATTCAAATACTCAGCGATGCTAAGGTTCAGACCCATCCATAGATCATGGGTTAAGCAACGTGCATCGCCCGTGCAATTTTGCTGGCCGCCACAAAGCGTGGCATCAACAGGTTCGTTAACGGCATAAATCACATGGGCAGGGGTAATGTCATCGGCGTCTAACGCCAGGTGGTAGCCACCTCCCGGTCCACGTACACTCTTAACCAGGCCCTTTTTACGCAGTTTGCCAAACAACTGTTCCAGATAGGGCAGGGAAATGTGCTGTCGTGCCGAAATATCCGCCAGATTAATCGGTGCCTGATCTTCGTGTAATGCCAGATCCAGCATGGCGGTGACGGCATAGCGGCCTTTTGTTGTCAATTTCATCAGTCATTACCTCAGGCTCAACCCTAAAAGGGCGGCAATTTTCTCTTTTCTGACTGTTTTAGTCAAGTATATAGTTGATTAGTTTAGTCGGGATTTGAGATTTGTGTAGTGGTTGTTGATTGGAAGTTGTTTTACAGAGAGTAATTACTTACTATTTATGGTCATTTTGAGTGTGGGTTTTGCCTGATGGCAAGTACCTTTCTCTTGCGTGCCCAAGAGAAAGGTACCAAAGAGAAGGGCACCGTGACGTCTTCCCCGTCGGGTACCTGTATTCATCTTGATGACTCTCGCGCCGTCCATAGGACTCGTCCTTGATCCGGCGGCCTAAAAATCGCATCCCTGCGATTTTTGCGCTACTCATCAAAATGAATTCAGTAAGACATCAACGGGAGATAAAAAAGAACATTAACTGCAGTGGTATCAATATAAAGATAGGTCTATTCTGAACCACTACTATTTCAAATAGTTACGCCAAAAAACATTTACCGAATGCCAGTAACAATTTCGGGTTGCCCTTGATCCGGATCTTTCTGCGGACTAAAGCTGAAACAATATGTGTCTCTTTGCGTATGAAATTAATCCAGCTACGAGTATCGGCATGAACAACAAGATCTGCCTTGCCTTGATGACCGGCTTCAACCGTCAGTGTTTGATTTTTTATTGTGATCGTCACTTGCCGATCTTCTTCACCACTAAAGTGAAAATGGTAGACAACATCCATCCCCTTGGCCTGACCGCGTTGAAATAACAACCCAAGACCATGCAGAAAGCCATCAAGATCGTTCGGCCTCAGACTATTTCTGGCAAAGTGAATGGTTTTGTGTGGAAAGCGTTTTTTAACATGGGCCTGGGCATCTGAATTTGGGACGACATAAATCGGTTCTTCCTTTGCTTGTAAAGGTTTAACGACCTGCTTTACGAAATCCGAACGTTTGGCAAGGAAGGGACCGATCACATCTTCACCGGCCGGACAAACTGAAAGACAATATGCAGCTTTATAGTTGGCACCAAAGCTCAGGCTTTGCCAGACCGAAGCGGATTCCGAGTCATTGACCTTGTCACGGTATTGCCGGGCATTCTTACTGTCGGCAATATCTTCTGCCCAATTGGTGAAGCCACCCATAAATTCCTTGTAGTTGTGTGTATAACAAGCAGAGAAATCAAATCCACCATCCGATTTAATGGCACCAACGGGGCAGGCCGAGACACAGAGTTTGCATTCAAGACATGGGTTGTAATCAATCTCTTTTGAATATTCGGTGATCTCAACATCCGTGATTACAGTACCGAGTAAAATAAAATTACCAAACCTCGGATGGATCACATTACGGTGTATGCCAATCTTGCCAAGTCCTGCGGCCTGAGCCACCAGCTTGTGCGATATCACCCATAACTTACCCGGGAACTCATCCATCTCCATCGGAAAACCCATGGAAGGATTGATGGCGCGGATACCTTTTGCTTCCAGTGCGCTGACGATCTCTCGTGCCACCTCATTGACATGATCACCGGTATGGTGAAATTCAAGATTAGCAATCGATCGTGCCGGGGTACGGATTGGTTCGCGATTCATTTTACAAACAAACCCAATGAGGCTTTTTGCCCACGGCGTGTATTTTTCTATCTCCGCCAGATCCGGTGCCAGATCCGGGTGAGAGACAGAGACAAAGCCAACATCATCGGCACCAGCTGCAAGACAAACTTCTCTTAACCAATTTACATCCAGATTCTCTGTCTCGCCAAAAGAAATAGGCTTAATGTTATTAATGTTAAATTTTTCAATCGTGGGATGTATGGCTGTATTCATATCAGTCTCAATATAATTGTATATACAAGTAATTAGTTAAATTTTTTACCGGTTTATCATGCTGTGTTTAATAATTTCTGATCTAGCTGTTTAATATCTTTTACCAGTTCATTACCCAATAATTTCTCTGTCTTTTTCTGAGCCTTTTTCCAGGAAGGGTAGATATTCTTCAACATCTTCTTTCCGCTAGTCGTGACGGATAAGTGATAAGATCGACCATCCGCAGACGGGGTAGACTGGATCCAGTCGCGGGCAGTTATGCGTTCGAGATTTCGACTAAGTGTGGAGGTATCTATCTGGGCGATTTTACTGAGCTCGGACGGGGTGATGTTTTTACGACGGCTAACGATGATCAGTAGATTCATCTGGCTCAGCTTGGCCTTGAAGGGCCGTAGGGCATCATCATAATAAGCAGACACGACACGGTTTAAGCGCCGTACACGGAAACCAAGGCAATCAGCCGCCATAGTCGAGAGGAGGTCATCATCAGTTTTTTTCACCATAATCCATATTATTGTATATACAACTAGTTTTGTCAAGGGCAGATAGGAAAGTAATGTACACGAAGTACGAATGCCGCAGTGATATGGATATTAAGGAGCGGCTGGCCGAAAAAATGGAGAAGATATTGATATGTGTTTATAAAATGGGACTATAAAAGGGGACAGATTTCTTAATTCGTATCGGTTTAAATGTGAGTAAATACTTACTTAATATACTCTTTTGTGTGTCGGGTTTTCCTTATGGTAACTACCTTTCTCTCGTGTGCCCAGGAGAAAGGATCTAAGTCGTATTATAATTCCCATCTAAATTTAACTGGCTAAGAATGATGTCTGATACAGATATTCCTGATAAAACGCAAGTCTGTATTATCGGTGCCGGTCCCGCTGGTGTGATTGCTGCCTATATTTTTGCTTTGCGAGGTGTCTCTGTTGTTTTACTCGAAGGCATGAAAGATTTTGATCGTGAGTTTCGGGGTGACACTTTGCATGCTTCTTCCGTTGAGATCCTTGAACAGCTTGGTTTAGCGGATGAAATTCTGGAACAGACACACAGCCGAATAGGAAAATTAAGTTTTACCTTTCCTGATCGCGTTATTAATTTAGCAGATTTTTCTGCAATGGACACAAAATATCCTTATGTCGCTATTATTCCGCAAGAAATATTTCTAAACCATATCGTTGATAAAGGAAAACGCTTTCCTGGTTTCAAAATTTTAATGGGGGCACAAGTTCGAGAGTTAAGAGAAACAAATGGAAAAATAAGCGGCGTTAAATTCAATTACGAAGGTAATGAACATGAACTTGATGCAGGATTAACGATTGGTGCAGATGGACGTGGCTCAACAGCAAGACGTTTGGCCAAGATAGAACTTGGAAAAACGTCACCGCCGATGGATGTGATATGGTTTAAATTGTCTTTACCAACAGAGACTGAAATGCAGGAAGCAATAAGTGGGCACATCGGATCGGGTACGATGATTGCTATTATAAACCGGAAAGAATATCTTCAGGTGGGCTACATCATCATGAAAGGGGCTTATAAAGAATTACGTAATCAAGGGATAGAACACTTTCATGAAACTATAAAAAATCTCGCACCGGAACTTTCTGAAACAATCACTGAAATAAAAGACTGGTCTCAAATGGCGATCTTGTCTGTTGTCACGGGTCGTGCAAAGCAATGGTATAAAGATGGCTTATTATTGATTGGAGATGCAGCGCATATCATGTCACCTGTCGGTGGCGTCGGAATTAATTATGCTATCCAGGATGCGGTCGCTGCGGTCAATCAATTAGCCGATCCGATCAAGGAAGACCGATTAACAATTTCTGATTTGGCAGTAGTGCAAAAAAGACGTGAGCCAGCCGTTGCCATTATTCAGAAATTCCAATCCTTAGTTCAACAAAGAATCATCAGTGCTGCTTTGAAATCGGATAAAGCATTTAGTCCACCCTTACCGATGAAGATTATTTCTAGAGTCCCGTTTATCAGAAAAAGACTAGCGCATTTTCTGGCATTTGGCTTACGCCATGAAAGAGTAGAAGGCATTTAAAATTATGAATTTTTTATCTCCCTTATGACATATAAAACAGTGACATGAATAGCAGCGAGTACCAGTCTCCCATTATTAATCACATCTCCTGGGGTCGTATGGAAGTTGACGGTGTGGGTGTAGGTAAGGATTTCAAGCTTTGGCCCGGCGGCGGTCGGGAGTGGGACTGGCGGGAAACTGGTACACATCATGTGCCCGGCATACAGCCTGCGGATATCGAGGAATTACTCGCCAATGGCAGCCAAACCATAGTTCTAAGTCGGGGGATGTTGTTGGCGTTACAAACGTGTCAGAAGACACTCGATATGTTAGATGAAAAGCATATCACAGTGCATATTGCAGAGACGAAAAAAGCAGCAAATTTATATAACGAATTAGTTTCTGATGGAAAAGCTGTGGGTGGTTTGTTCCATTCGACATGTTGAGGAAACAATATTAAGAAAGAAAGGGAAAGAAATTGGGACAGACTACAGTTTCGATTTATTGAAATTCATTTGCATCTCCAAGAAACCTTCCATTACTTCCTCTGACAATGTCATCAAAACTGGCAGCTGCCGTTAGTGGTGATACTGTTTCCCCATCAGGCCCTATGCTATATAAATCGTAAGTCGAATTAATGTTTAAATTTTTATATTTACGTTGTTTCCCTGTTACATTTTTATTACCGCCTGCAATTCTTAAGTATTGGTAAGGCGTGCCCCATGGGTCAAACTGAGTGCCAGAGTAAATATCGTCAAGGGTGTCAGGGTAACTCCCTTTATCCAGTTTAAATTTGTCTATCTCAATTTGTATAGCTATCAGATCATCAATAACGGTCCTGGATTTAATCCCATCAGCAAGATTTAAGGCCACAGGAATTGCGATGCTAAAAAACAAGACCAAAACGGTCATTCCTATTATCATTTCAATTGTTGTGAACGCTTGACTATATTTACGCTTAGCGGCATTCATGCCTATATTGCGCAAAAATCGTACCATTTCTGTAATTATGTCTTAAAGACAGGCAGCGTAAGGCTTTCAGGTAAGTTGATCTGTGTTTATCAGTTATTCAAGATTGTGTGAAAGTGTCTTTGTTTGGAGACATAATGACAGGTTTTTGAATGTAACCATAGACAGGGTAAAGATGATCTGCTGTAAGCAGCTCCAGCTTAAAAGCAGAATATTTTTAAATGCTTATGGAATTTTTATGACAATATTAGTGAGATAAAAAAGGCGCAGTAAGGAACGGAAAGATACAATCGGAATTGCTTATTCTTTTTCTTTAAGCTTTTTTTCCATTTCATCTAATTTTTTTTGCATGCCATGTAGATGATCAAGTACGCCATCGATGGCATTGGAAACCGGATCCGGCATGTCTGCAGCAGCGTAGGCATCAAAGCCTACATTCTCTGCAAGTTCATCACGTTTGGTTTTTCTTTCCTTATCGGTGACGATGTGGCCAGGAATACCGACGACTGTAGACGCTGCTGGCACATTCTTAACAACGACTGAATTGGAGCCGATATGTGAGCCCTTACCAATGGTAATAGGCCCCAGTATTTTTGCGCCGGCACCGATGACAACATCATCTTCCAGGGTCGGGTGGCGTTTGCCTTTTTTCCATGTGGTGCCACCGAGTGTGACGCCATGATAGATCGAACAATTATTGCCGATTTCTGCGGTTTCGCCGATGACAATGCCCATGCCGTGATCAATAAAAAAACGTTGACCAATCGTTGCACCGGGATGGATCTCAATGCCGGTTAAAAAGCGGGCAAAATGTGCTGATACACGAGCGACTAAATAAAGTTTCTTTTTCCACAACCAGTGATTTAAACGATGCATTAATATCGCATGCAAGCCGGGGCAGGCCGTCAAGGTCTCGATGGCGGTACGTGCGGCGGGATCGCGTTCAAAAACAACCTTGATATCTTCTTTTATTGTATGAAACATCTTTTTATATACTGGGTTAACTTGCCCGGATTAATTTCCCTTGTTTAATTTACTAATACGCTGATATTGCTCTTCCAGTTTTTCCAGAGAGACATTGATTTCTTCCAGTCGTTCACGTTCTTTTTCAACGACATTTCCTGGTGCACGATCAACGAAGTTTTTATTCTCCAGCTTTTTGGTAATGCTGTCGCTGCTTTTTCTCAGTTTTTCCAGTTCCTTTTCCAGTCTGGCAAGTTCTGCCTGTGGGTCGATCAGATCGGCCAGTGGCACCAACAGGGTCATCTCACCTGCGAGCGCAATCACTGCATCATCGGGTGCTTCGTTGATTATTGTGATGGATTCAACTCGTCCGATTTCTTTCAAATAAAGTGTATTCTGGTTCAACCAGGTTTGTTCCAATTCTGATCCGCCTTTAACTTTGACCGCCAATGACTTGCGTGGGTCAATGTCCCGCTCAGAACGAATGCGACGCACACCAGTGATAAATGTTTTTACCCATTCGAGTTCATCTTCAGCATCTTTATCAATTTTAGTTTCGTCAGATTCAGGGTATGGCTGAAGCATAATACTGTCACCTGATTTACCGGCCAAAGGAGCAACGCGTTGCCAGCATTCCTCAGTGATAAATGGAATGATGGGGTGGTTTAACCGTAGTATTGTTTCCAGTACACGTACCAGTGTTTGACGGGTGCCTCGTTGGGCCTGTTCTGATGTGTTTTTGTCAAATAACACGGGTTTGGATAACTCCAGATACCAGTCACAGTAGTCTTCCCATACAAATGCATATAATTCATGTGCCAGTAAATCGAGACGTGAACCCTGAATATGTTTTTCGACTCGGGCTTCAAGGTGTTGAAGTTTTGAAATGATCCAGCGGTCGGCGAGCGATAGTTCAACATCATCATTGTCGATACCGGTATCCTTGTCTTCCGTCTGCATCAATACATAACGTGTTGCATTCCATAATTTATTACAGAAGTTACGATAGCCTTCAATGCGATCAGGGCCAAAAACAATATCGCGTCCGGTGGTGGCAAGTGATGCAAGGGTAAAGCGCAGGGCATCGCTACCAAAAGCCGGGATACCATCGGGGAAATTTTTCCGGGTGATTTTTTCAATGCGTTCTGACAGATGTGGTTGCATTACATCCTGGGTACGTTTAATTACTAATGATTCAAGGTCGATACCATCAATGACATCAATCGGATCAAGGACATTGCCTTTGGATTTGGACATCTTCTGGCCTTCAGAATCACGCACCAGCCCATGCACATAGACTTCACGAAAGGGGACATCACCCATAAATTTAATGCCCATCATAATCATACGTGCAACCCAGAAGAAAATAATATCAAAGCCGGTAACCAGTACAGTGGTTGGGTAATATCTTTCTAGCTCTGGTGTTTTTTCCGGCCAGCCTAACGTTGAAAATGGCCACAATGCAGAGGAGAACCATGTATCCAGTACATCCTCATCCTGGGTTAATGGAAAATCATCCGGCAGTTTGTTTTTCTTTCTGACATCATCGACGTCATAACCGACATATACATTACCAACTTCGTCATACCATGCGGGGATCCTATGTCCCCACCAGATTTGTCGGGAGATACACCAGTCTTCAATATTGTTCATCCAGTCAAAATAGGTGTTTTTCCAGTTATCCGGGGTGAATTTAATATCACCATTTTTAACTGCTTCAATGGCCGGTTTTGCCAGAGGTGCTACTTTTACGTACCACTGGTCTGTGAGATACGGTTCGATGATGGCACCCGAACGATCACCACGCGGTACCACCAGTTTGTGGTCCTCGATTTTTTCAATTAAACCAGCCGTTTCAAGGTCGGCAACAATTTGTTTGCGTGCTTCGAAGCGATCCAGACCCATGTATTTTTCAGGGACAACATTATGTATATCTTCGCTGTTGTCACGGATCTCAGCATTGTCTGTAAAAATATTGATTAGACCACCGTTCGGCAGGTCACGAATGTCGGTAATGTCTTTATGACGACTCCAGACCTGATAATCGTTGAAATCGTGTGCCGGTGTTATTTTTACACAGCCAGTGCCGAATTCCGGATCTACGTGCTCATCTGCAATCACCGGGATTTTACGACCGGTCAATGGTAATTCCAGAAACTCACCAAGCAGGTATGAATAACGATCATCGGTAGGATGAACGGCAACCGCGCAGTCACCCAGCATGGTTTCAGGTCGGGTGGTTGCTACCACAACATGTCCAGCACCATTACTGCGTGGGTAGCGCATATGCCACATGTGGCCATTTTCTTCTTTGGACAAGACTTCCAGATCGGAAACCGCGGTGTGTAAAACAGGATCCCAGTTCACCAGGCGTTTGCCGCGGTAGATCAGGCCTTCATCATGAAGACGTACGAATACTTCAATGACTGCGATCGACAGTCCTTCATCCATGGTAAAACGTTCACGCGACCAGTCCAGTGACGCACCCATGCGACGTAACTGTTGAGTGATTATGTTGCCGGATTCTTCTTTCCACTGCCAGATCCGTTCAATGAACTTTTCGCGACCGTAATCGTGGCGGGTTTTACCTTCTGCGTTAATCAGGCGTTCCACTACCATCTGGGTGGCGATACCAGCATGGTCAGTACCTGCCTGCCAAAGGGTATTGTTACCTTTCATGCGGTAGTAGCGGGTCATCGTATCCATGATGGTGTCCTGAAATGCATGTCCCATATGTAAACGACCGGTGACATTGGGTGGTGGTAGCATGACGCAGAAATTTTCACGTTCCTTATCATCGCGTGAATCGTCAGGGTGTTTATCAGTATTGAAATAACCGTTTTCCTCCCAGAACTGGTACCACCTGGTTTCTATAGATTGTGGGCTGTAGGTTTTTTCCATTTTTATTTAATTCTGGCCTGTCTTATCTATGGTGATTGTCTTCTGCTTTTTGGTCTAGCCATGAAGGACGGGCATTATGCCGTGTTTAGTAGAGAAATAAAGGTTATGTAGAGGATGTACTGTATGCCGGTTTTGCAGGAGCAAAAACCGGCCACGAAAAAATTACTATTTTTAGGGGTAACCAAATGGTAACAAAAATCACTGCCAGAATGACTCATTTAGAAGGGTCGTCTGAGGGATCTGCTTCAGAAGGGGCTGAATCTATTTGCATTGCCTCTTTTTTTAATTCTTCTTTTAGCTCGTTAATGATGCTTTCCTTGATGGTGTCCTTAAGCAGATCAACAAAGGAGTCAAGTTCACTCGATAGTTTTCGATCGACTGTATCCACCAGCTCATTCAACCTTTCAAGAGGGATACCTTCAACGTTATTAGTTGTGGTGGTGTCTGTCTTCGATTCGTCCTGGGTATCTCTTTTTGCTTCGTCAGGATCGATAATGTCATTGAGTACGGGTATCTCGCCATGAAGTTCTGGAGGTAGTTCGGTGTCCTCAATCAGACTTTCAAGTTCATCGATGGACTCTACGATATCTGTTTCGGTAATGCCCGCGTCATATTGTTTATCCTTAGCCATGATTAAGATTCTATCTTATGGTTATTTAATTCGTGTCCCTGATCACGATATTCTGCATACCGTTTGCGGGCCTGCTGTCGTTCGTTTTCACTACCGGCAACAATCTCCAGGATCCTTTTTAGTTTATTTGTGTCCCGTGGCATTTGATCGGTCAGGTTGAGCATGATGGTAATGTGATCCGGTATTTGACCATTTGCCTGATTATCATGACCGATAACAATAGGCGAATTTTCAGTATTGTTATTTGCAGCAAGGCAATGAGGCAGAAAACTAATGTCTTTAAATGTCCACAGTAAATCATCAAAGGCAGCTGCCTCGGATTCAGAATGCGTATTCACAAAAATATTATTTCCCTGTTTCCAGGCCTTCTGGATCAGTGCGCAGGCAAAGTACTTTTGGTTCCCATTTTCGGGGAGTATATAAAAATCTACCTGAGCCATCTCACAAAACCCTAATCACACCGATCAATAAGGTATTGAACCAGCAACGGAACAGGTCGACCGGTGGCCCCTTTATTCTTGCCGGTCAGCCAGGCCGTACCAGCGATATCGAGATGTGCCCATTTTAATTTTTTTGTGAATCTCGACAGAAAACAGGCAGCAGTAATGGTGCCCGCTTCTCGACCACCAACATTAGCCATATCCGCAAAAGGGCTATCGATTTGATGTTGATATTCATCCCAGAGGGGCAATTGCCAGGCACGGTCTCCAGTATTTTCTCCGGCATCAAGAATATCTTTGGCCAGGGGATCGTTATTACTCAATAAACCTGAGGCATGTTTGCCCAGGGCAATGACACAGGCACCAGTGAGTGTTGCAATATCTATGACGGTTGCAGGATTAAATTTTTCACTGTAAGTCAGTGCATCACACAGGATTAAACGACCTTCCGCATCTGTATTTAATACTTCTATCGTCTGTCCGGACATACTGGTGTAGATATCACCCGGCCTGGTTGCCTCTCCACCCGGCATGTTTTCCACTGTAGGCACAACACCGACGACATTGATGGGGAGTCCCATTTCAGAAACCGCTTTAATTGCACCAATGACACTGGCCGCCCCACACATATCATATTTCATTTCATCCATTGCAGCGGAGGGTTTGATTGAGATACCTCCAGTGTCAAAGGTGACGCCTTTACCGACTAATACAAAAGGTTTTTCATCTTTCTTGCCACCCTTATATTCCATGCTAATGAGCTTTGCGGGCTGGCGACTGCCCTGAGAGACAGACAACAAAGAACCCATGCCAAGTTTTTCCATAGCAGCTTCATCGAGCACGGTTACCTTGACTGATTTTTGTGATTTACCGAGTTTCTTTGCCTGATCTGCCAGGTAGGAAGGGGTGCAGATATTGGCAGGCAGATTGGCAAGATCGCGCGCCAGTGCAACACCGTTAGCAATAGCAGTTCCATCTGACACGGCACGTTCGCCAGTAGCTACATCTTTGCGATCAGCAACCATCAATACTAGTTTGTTGAGTTTTATCTTTGGTTGTTTGTTTTTGCTTTTAAACTGATTAAATTTATATAAAGCACTTCGGCTTATTTCAACAAATTGTCTTAATTTCCAGTAATCATCTCTGTTTTTGACGGTCAACTCCGAGAGATAGGAAACGGCCTCTGTAACACCGGTCAGTTTCAATTTATTAATCGCATTGGCGACGATTTTACGATAACAGCTTCCATCCAGTCCCTTTTCTTTGCCACAACCCACCAGTAAGAGTCTGCCTGATGATGTTCCTGGAACATTGTACAATAAAAGCGATTTACCTAGTTTTCCGTCCATGTCTCCGCGCTTGAGGATATTTGAAAGATATTTTTTACTTGCCGCATCAATGGCTGCGGCTGCTGTTGAAAGACGATGTGATTCAAAGATACCAACGACAACACAGGCTGCACGTTGTTTTTCCGGGTTACCGCTTTTGATTGTGAAGTTCATAATTTCCTGTTTTTGCTAGGTTGATTGATTAAATGTTCGCTGATTCAGTATGGTAATATTGACCGAATTAGCCAGCTTTCTTGGTTACCAGTTTATTCATTTATGCCAATGGACGCAAAAACACTTGGCACGCTTATGGGACATGCACATTGATCATCAGGAAGTATATCCACCGAGAAATTTTGCAGCGGTTTTTGTGGGTGGCTGGGCTGTTATTTTTGATCTATTCGAGCGAAAAATTTGTTGATTATCTGGCTGATGCCGCTGCGGGGAAAATCTCCAGTTCCCTTGTCTTTGAGTTGCTCTGGTTAAAACTTGTTTCAGTTTTGCCAAAATTACTTCCTGTCACCATCTTCCTTGCTGTGATTCTGACCTATTCCCGATTGGTCAGTGATAATGAAATGTCGGTTCTATCCGCTTCCGGGATGAGCAAACTCGAACAATTAAAAATAGTTTTTCTACTTGTTGCTCCTGTGTGTATTTTTGTTGCGGGGATATCATTTTTTGTTGCGCCATGGGCAGAAGTGAGACTGCAAGAGTTAAAAACTCAGGCCAGGCAAGAAGCCGACATCACCGGGATTGCTGCGGGACAGTTCAAGGAATTCAGTAAAGGCAATAGGGTTGTCTATGTTGAATCACTCTCTGATGACAAAACATCTATGGAAAATATTTTTCTGCAGGTAAGACAACATGGAAAGCTCGGTGTTTTAACTTCGGACAGAGCCACCTTTGAACTGGATGAAGAATCTGGGAATCGCTATATCATATTCGAGGATGGTCGTCGTTATGTCGGGGTCCCCGGAGGGCTTGATTACAAAATTACAGAGTTTGAAACGTATGCAATATTAGTAGAGGCTAATGAGGCAGCATTAAAGGCCGCCAACAGGCTGGAATCGATTCCGACATCTGTATTATTATTTTCAGATGTCCCAAGTCATAAGGCAGAACTACAGTGGAGAGCTTCATCAATTTTTTCATGCATGTTGCTGTCATTACTTGCAGTGTTACTCAGCCAATTACCAATAGGCGAAAAACGTTATGCGCTGATATTTATTTCAATGCTTATTTATTTTATTTATAGCAATCTTCTCGGAGTCTCAAAATCATTATTAAAACACGATGAGATTCCTTCAATCATAGGCTTATGGTGGGTTCATGTTTTATTAATCATTGCCATGCTGGTGCTTTACTTTTTGCCTCAAATTAGACGTCGACTAAAACGGAATAATGACATACAGGTATTACAGGCTAGCCAATGAAAATACTCGATCGTTATATTGCACTGACCTTAATCAAGGTAACTTTGCTGGTGTTGTTTTCTCTGGTACTTTTGTTTTCGTTTTTTGCACTGGTTGATCAGCTGGATTCAACGGGACGGGGGAATTATGGTGTCTGGCAGGCGCTATATTATGTCTTTCTGACGATACCCAGACTGTCTTTTGAATTATTTCCTATTGCTACAGTGATAGGCAGTATGACGACACTTGGTATGTTCGCCAGAAACAGTGAGCTGGCAGTGATTAGAACATCCGGTGTTTCACAACTAAGGTTTGCCTGGGCATTGTGTAAAGGCACTATAGTTCTTGTTTTTATCTCCTTGTTCATTGGTGAGATTGTTTCTCCTTATACCGAGGAAACTGCCCAGCATATGCGTTCTGTAGCTTTGTCAGATCAGATCACCTTAAAAACAAAATATGGATTCTGGGCCAGAGATGGTCATAGTTTTATTAATATCCGCAAGATTTTGCCAGGTGACAGGGTCGAGGGTATTTATATCTATGAATTTGATGATGGCAACAAATTGCGGGCAAGCACTTTCGCCAAACGAGCTCAATACAAGGATGATCATTGGGTGCTTGAAGATATCAGACAGACAGAAATTACCGATCACGGTGTCAATGTTAATAAAATGGAACATGCGACATGGGAGGCATTATTAAGTCCAGACGTGATTAATTTGATCATTATTAAACCTCGCTTTTTGTCATTTATTGAGCTTTATGATTACATCAGTTATTTGAAGATCAATGGTCAAAGCAGCGTGATTTATGAGCAGGCGATTTGGTCAAAAATAATTAATCCATTAACAATTTTGGTGATGGTACTGATAGCTGTTCCAATGGTAAAAAGTTATTCAAGGATGATGGCGATTGGGCAACGTGTTTCTTTGGGGTGTCTGGTTGGAATTGTCTTTCATATCATTAGCCAGATTGCCGGCCATATGGGGGTCGTCTATAACTTTAACCCTGCGTTGAGTGTTACCTTCCCAACCTTGTTCATGTTGGTTGTTATTATCTGGTTGTTACGCAGACCAACATAAGAGCACCCCTATTAGTTGCCTATTTCCGCGATTGCTGCGTCAGCTCCGTGCTCAGATCCTCATGTATTACATATACACTGCGGTCTTGTGCGCGGAGCTTTCTTGCACTCACGAAAAGATTCAAACTACTAGTGGCACTCAAATATTATAATTTTACAAGTCGTTTAATGTTTATCGCTGATTAATATTGTATTAGAGTATCGATCGTGAAAGGTGAGTTTTTCTTTGTCAAGAAAGACCCATGCGAACCCAAGTCCGAAACTGACAAGTGAAAGTAGCGCCAGACAAAAACGGGCAGTCGCATTTCTCCAGCTTATTTGATCCTTCCCCCGATTTATTAATTTGATATGCCAGGCACGCATGCCCAATGTGCGACCACCATTGACCCAATGCCAGACAAAATATAAATAAGCGATAAAAAACAGAAATAAATTGAAGAGATAATTACTGGCTATGGCCTCACCGTTGGTAAAAACGACCAATATCAGGGTGGCCAGAAAAAATAGAGAAAACAGGCACAAACCATCGTAAAACATGGCTGCCAGGCGTTTTAACATACTACATTGCTCATCATGATGGTTTGTTTCTTCTGGCATTTGGAACAAATAAGGGATATTGGGTGACTAAGGGTCTGTGAATGGTAAATTTTTGTGTGCTTATCTAAATAAATTGTCTAGTATGGCTCGGAATTTTCAAGATTCAGGTCAGTTGTCAGCAGTATGTAATAGGGGATATTACATGATTGAACACAACGTAATCGAAGAAAGAACCATCATCCAGAAATCATTAGCCCAGAAATCATTGGTTTGGGGCCCAGTAATATGTGGATTGTTATTGCTATCGTTTTTGGCGATCCCCCGTGTTGCGTGGCCGGATATGGTCAGTTTTGAACCACCAGGTAAATTGATTGAAGTGAATGGCCGCAACATGCACATCAATTGTGTCGGCAACAAAAGCCCGACCATTATTCTGGATTCAGGCACTGGGGGCTTTTCCCTGGAATGGAAAGATATTCAACATTCACTGTCTCAATATGTACGTGTCTGTGCTTATGATCGTGCGGGTTATGGCTGGAGTGATATGGGTCCCTTGCCTCGGACAACAAAAAGGATTGCGTATGAGTTACACACCTTATTACAAAATGCAGGTATCCATGGTCCTTTTATTATTGTTGGACATTCTTTTGGCGGATATACAGCACAGTACTTCGCCAGGAATTTTGACAGTGAAATCGCAGGGATTGTTCTCATAGACTCATCACATGATGAACAGGTTTATCGCCTTCCCGAAAACGGCAAAGATGTGGTCAGACGTTCCTTGCACCAGGACAGAAGTAACATGGTAATGAAAGCTGTATTGCATGAACATTATCCAAAGGATGAGGCTGCAGTTGCAAAACAATTAATGGCCCGGTGGTCAGCAATGTTGACATGGCGTGAGGAAATGGCGAATTATGCACTAAGTGCAAGAGAACTCAGGGATTTGCACGATGGGTCGACACTGGAAATTCCTATCGTTGTATTAACACATGGAAAACGCGTCTGGCCAGACACACCCTATGGTGATGCAATGGAGGAAGCCTGGACGGAGTTACAGGATGAACTAAGCTGTCTTAGTGATCATTCAACGCACATCATCGCAGAAAATAGTGGGCACTCAATTCATCTGGATGAACCCGAACTGGTGGTAGATGCCATACATGATGTCCTTAGTTCTGTTGAGAAAGAGCTTGACGAGCAAGGCGGTTAATTTTTTTCAACCTTCTGTTTGATACCGATTGGTGCTCCCTACGAGACTCGAACTCGTGTTTCCGGCGTGAGAGGCCAGCGTCCTGGGCCACTAGACGAAGGGAGCAAGCGACCAGATAAGTAATCAACTGGGTGCAATATTATCAGTTATCGGTGTTAATATACGACCCACACGCGATTAATCCGAACAAACTATTCAAGATTAAATAAAATCATCACATAGCCTCAAGAGCAAATCGTTAAGCTATTTCTACTTTATGGATTCATCTAAGCCAACAGCAGTCGTCACAAAAATCGTTCGCAAACCACAGATCATCCCTCGTACAGAGCATGGCGTGTCCCGCTCAGAGATCAGTGAGAATGCACTAAAAGTTTTGTATCGCCTGAAAAATGCGGGCTATCACGCATATCTGGTCGGCGGTGGTGTCAGGGATATTTTGTTAGGATTCAAACCTAAAGATTTTGATGTTGCGACTGACGCGCACCCTGAGCAGGTCAGGGAATTATTCAGGAACTGTAGATTGATTGGGCGAAGGTTCAGGCTCGCACATGTGCATTTTGGCAGGGAAATTATCGAGGTTTCAACCTTTCGGGCATCACATAATGATGCCGTTGATGGGGAAGGTCATGAGGAGGATGGCAGAATCATTCGTGACAATGTCTATGGCACACTTGATGATGATGTATGGCGACGAGATTTTACGGTCAATGCGCTTTACTACAACATAGAAGACTATTCGATTGTTGATTATGTCGGTGGTCTTGAGGATATCAAGAACAGGCAGTTAAGATTGATTGGCATTCCTGAAGATCGCTATCGGGAAGATCCGGTACGGATGTTAAGGGCGATAAGATTTGCTATCAAACTTGATTTTTCCATTCATCCCGTTTCTGAGCAGCCGATTCGTAAATTGGCCCCCCTGCTCGAGGAAATTCCCGAAGCACGTTTGTTTGAGGAATTCCTGAAATTATTTATGAGTGGGCAATCTGAAAAGGCCTATCAACAACTGCGCGAATATGGCTTGTTCGCCAAGTTGTTTCCGCAAACAGAAGAATTTCTTAATCGTGGTGATGAATTCATTCACAAATTACTCATATCTGCTTTTAGAAATACAGATACGCGACTGGCAGAGGACAAACCAGTGACACCCGCATTCCTGTTAGCGGCCCTGTTGTGGGTTCCAGTCAGAGATCTGGCAAATGATCACGAAGGCAATGGTTTGTCAGAGATGGATGCCATTCACATGGCCAGTGATGCAGTTATTTCACATCAGATAAGTAGCACTTCAATGCCGCGACGCTTTACTCATATGGCGCGGGACATGTGGGCGCTTCAAGTTCGTTTAAAAAATATTCGTGGCAAGCGTCCATTAAAATTACTCGCACATCAACGTTTTCGTGCAGCCTACGATTTTCTATTGTTACGTGCAGAGGCAGGGGAGGATGTACAGGAACTTGCAAGTTGGTGGACTGCGTTCCAGGAAGAACATATGGATATACAATTAGCCGCCAAGAAAGAACATCAGAAAAAACGTTTCAGACACAGGCAAAAGCGCTTCAGGTAATATAATAAGAACGATAAACCAGAGTTTTACAAAGATGATTAAAGTATATATCGGCCTGGGTAGTAATCTCGACGTTCCACAATCACAACTCAAGAAAGCCATCATTGCAATGGAAATGGTGCCTTCAACTTCTGTGGTGAAAACGTCGTCTTTTTACCGAAGCAAGCCTGTTGGTCCTCAGGATCAACCCGATTATGTCAATGCTGTCGTTGAGCTTGATACAGAATTATCCGCATCAGTTCTGCTGGATTATTTACAGGCTATTGAAAATGAACAGGGGCGTGAGAGAAAGATAAAGTGGGGTGCGAGGACTCTGGATCTGGATATCCTGTTATTTGGTGATGAAATCATTAACAATGATCGTCTGCAAATTCCTCATGTTGAAATGCATAATCGTGGATTTGTGCTATTACCACTGAATGAAATATTTCCTGATTGTATGATCCCTGGCGTGGGTGCTGTCAGCAGTTTATTGCAGGAAGATAATGCCGATGATCTGGTAAAATTGATTTGAAGGAATCTCTGATCAAGTACGTACTTCGTCATGCTGGTGAATACGACCTGCAGGATGGAGGAAATGTCGCGAAATATGTACAGTAGTAGAGCAATGCACGACTATATGGATTTAGGAGGTAGGGCGAAGCAGGAAGCCAGAGCCGAGGAGCAATTGCCGAGGACAAGGAGTCCGAAGCGACCTGCATCCACGACTGCATGGATGCAAGAGGTACGATTACATGGAAGGAGAAGGTAGAACAGCGTCAGGAACAGTTGTCGAGAGCCGAGTCTGGAACAGAGACCGAGAACGACGCAGGAAGCCAAAGCCGAGTAAGTTATTGTTTTGACTAGATTCTGGCATGCGCCAGAAGTGCGAAGCCTGCCCTGGGGTGTGACGATTTAATGTAATTTGGAACCTAATCAGAAGTTCCTTAAATCAATTACTGCTGGATACCGGATAACCACTACACGGATTCCGGTATGACGAAAAGGGTTAACGAGTCAGCATGTAATATTGAAAAAAATTAAAGACTCAATCAGCCGGTTTTAAGGTCTGATAAACCAAGAACATGATCTCTAAGACGCTTAATCTCATCCCTGATCATGGCTGCTTCTTCAAACTCAAGATCCCTGGCATGATGATACATTTGTTCTTCCAGTTGTTTGATTTTTTTCGTTACCAGTTCGGGCGTAAGGATTGAATAATCTTCTGCTTGCTCGGCAACTTTATCAAGATGTTGCCGCCCTTTCGACCGCTCGCTACGGGCACCGACCATGATATCCGTCACCGATTTAATGATGCCCCTGGGCGTGATGCTATTATCCTGGTTGAATTGCTCCTGCCTGACACGACGACGACTGGTTTCATCAATCGCGCGCTGCATGGAACCCGTTGTCTTATCCGCATAAAGAATAGCCTTGCCATTGATATGTCTGGAAGCGCGTCCCATTGTTTGCACCAGGCTAGTCTCGGAGCGCAAGAAACCTTCTTTATCGGCATCCAGTATAGCAACCAGAGAGACTTCAGGAATATCCAGGCCTTCACGTAGCAGGTTGATCCCGACTAACACATCAAACTCCCCCAGACGTAAATCCCGTATGATTTCAACTCTTTCAATGGTATCTATATCTGAATGCATATAACGAACACGAACATCATGTTCACTAAAATAATCTGTGAGATCTTCAGCCATTCGCTTGGTCAATGTGGTGACCAATACACGCTCATTTACCCTGGCCCTGAGATTGATCTCGGAGAGTAAATCGTCAATTTGTGTTTCAACCGGCCTGATTTCTACAACAGGATCAAGCAGTCCTGTTGGCCTGACCAGTTGCTCAACCGTATTGTCTGAGTAGCGTTCTTCATATTTACCGGGCGTCGCAGAAGTATAAATTGTTTGCGGTGCAAGTTTTTCAAACTCATCAAAGCGCAAGGGCCGGTTATCCAGCGCGGATGGCAAACGGAATCCATATTCCACAAGATTTTCCTTTCTAGATCGGTCCCCACGATACATACCACCGAGCTGAGGAATAGTGACATGACTCTCATCAACCACCAGCAGCGCATCAGATGGCAGATAATCAAACAAGGTGGGGGGCGGCTCACCCGCAGCTCGTCCAGACAAATATCGTGAATAATTTTCTATTCCAGAGCAGTAACCAATCTCCTGAATCATCTCAATATCGAATCGGGTACGTTGTTCAAGACGTTGCGCCTCAACCAGTTTATTAAGCTCATTAAGCTGGATCAAACGCTCCTTGAGTTCTACCTTGATCTCATCAACTGCATCCAGGAGCACCTGTCTCTGTGTCACATAATGCGATTTAGGGTGGATGGTGACCCTTGGAATTTTATTCAGAACCTCACCCGTCAGAGGATCAAACCAGGCCAGGGTCTCGATTTCGTCATCAAATAATTCTACCCGGATTGCATTGCGCTCAGACTCAGCCGGATAAATATCAATCACATCACCACGAACTCTGTAGGTGCCTCGTTGTAACTCGACATCATTTCTCTTGTATTGAATTTCAGCCAAACGCCTTAATAAATGACGCTGGTCAAGTTGATCTCCCACATCCAGATGCAAAACCATACTCAGATAAGTTTTGGGATCTCCCAGGCCATAAATCGCAGAAACCGTGGCAACAATAATTGTATCTGGCCGTTCGAGCAGTGCCTTGGTCGCGGACAAACGCATTTGTTCTATATGTTCATTTATAGAGGCATCTTTTTCAATATAGGTATCGCTTGCCGGAACATAGGCCTCAGGCTGATAATAATCATAATAGGAAACGAAATACTCAACCGCATTTCCAGGAAAAAACTCTTTCATTTCTCCATAGAGTTGGGCAGCAAGCGTCTTGTTATGCGCAAGTATTAGTGTCGGCCGCTGAATTTCCTGGATGACATTGGCAATGGTATAGGTCTTGCCAGAACCGGTAACACCGAGGAGAACTTGATGGGCGAGACCATCCTTCAGACCCTGCAACAGACCTGTTATCGCAGCAGGTTGATCCCCGGCTGGCTGGTAGTTTGAAATTAATTTGAAATCTTTGTGCATAAACTATTTGTCGAAGGCAATCTTTCCAGTATATTACACGCCTTTTGATTACCAACAGAATTTGAGGAAACAGAATTGGATATAAAACTCTCTCAGCGCGCTAACAGTATCAAACCTTCACCGACACTTGCTGTCTCCGCGAAAGCAGGCCAATTAAGGGCTGAAGGCCGGGATATTATTGGACTTGGTGCCGGTGAACCGGATTTCGACACCCCTGAACATATCAAAGATGCCGCCATCAAGGCACTCGGCGAAGGCTTTACCAAATATACGGCCGTGGGTGGTACTGCAGGCCTGATTCAGGCCATTATTCAGAAATTCAAAAAAGAGAATCATCTGAAATATAATGCCGATCAAATCCTTGTCTCCTGCGGCTGTAAACACAGTCTATATAACCTGATGCAGGCCCTGTTGAACCCTGGTGATGAAGTTATTATCCCTGCACCTTATTGGGTCTCCTATCCTGACATGGCCAAATTGGCGGGTGCTGAAACAGTCATCATTAAAACCAATGCAGAAGGTAATTTGAAGATCACGCCTGAACAATTGCAGGCAGCGATCACCAATAAAACCAGACTACTCATCATCAACAGTCCATCCAACCCAACGGGCGTTTGTTATACGTCAGATGAACTTACTGCACTGGGCAAGGTATTGATGAATCATCCAGACATTATTATTGCCACCGATGATATTTATGAACATATTCTATGGGGTCAGGAATCTTTTAAAAATATTGTGAATGTTTGCCCAGAACTTTATGACCGTACCGTTGTGTTAAATGGTGTATCCAAGGCTTATTCCATGACCGGATGGCGTATTGGTTACGTCGGTGGTCCTGCCTCCTTGATTAGCGCAATGAAAAAGATTCAGTCGCAAAGCACCTCGAACCCTACGTCAATTGCACAGGTAGCAGCACAGGCAGCTTTGGAAGGTGATCAATCTTATATCAGTACAAGCAATAAAATATTCAAAGAGCGTCATGATTATGTCTACGAACAAGTGAATAAGATTGCAGGTGTAGAATGCCATGCATCCGAAGGCACATTCTATATCTTTCCTAACTTTCAGGGTGTCATTGATCGTATGGAAAACATCTCTAATGATATTGAGCTTGCTGAATATCTTCTGGAGGAAGGAGAAGTTGCGATGGTTCCTGGCTCTGCATTTGGTGCCCCGGGATACATGCGTATCTCATTTGCCACTAGCATGGAAAACCTTGAGAAGGCAATGAAAAGACTGGAAAAGGCCCTGACATAAGAATTAGTCAGTTTTATATACGCAGTAGTTGACCGACATTCATCACATCAGTAACATGCGCGATTCCTATTCCTCGGTAGCTCAGTTGGTAGAGCGGGTGACTGTTAATCACTAGGTCGGCGGTTCGAGCCCGTCCCGAGGAGCCAATTTACTTAATTCATATTTATCAACAGGGTAATGCAATATTACCTATAATCAATTCATGGGTGCTCTCAAAACTTCTGCTAGATAATAACTCTATAATAATGGTGAAGTAGAAAACCCATTCACATAATCCAAATAATTATAAATAATCCAATGTCCGCTATCGGCCATGAGTGGACGGTCATCAAATACCAGCGAATGTCTGCTTAATACTGAAAGCGGACGGTCTGGTAGAAGTAAGGAAAACTA
>SMUY01022104.1_pt1 | contig 22295 bp, 22 predicted proteins | sample 2456441 | NCBI WGS metagenome assembly SMUY01 (sample SAMN11095931, study PRJNA526329) | marine sediment metagenome | biome: Marine sediment; feature: Surficial sediment; material: Deep marine sediment; isolation source: Hadal surficial sediment | place: Pacific Ocean | collected 2014-11 | depth...
AATATTTTCTTTTTCCTTTATAGTTATATTAGGCAGTACAAATAAATCGCAGAGATCGTAATAATTTATTACTTCACTGTTTGGTACAGGCCCTGCAAAGATGACGTAATTATCGATTCCTGATCTCTTTGCCAGTTCTCTTAAATAGTTTTCATGGCTGCCGTGGCCTACGATTATATATTTAGTGTTAGGCTGTTTTTTTAATATTCCGGGTAAAATCTTTATAACCGCTTCCTGTCCCTTTCCTTTTACTACTCTTGATACGGTCAATATCACTCTTTCACTATCTTTAATTTTCAACTTCTCTTTGATTATCTTAATTGCTTCATGATTTTGTTTTTGATATATCAGATCTTTATTTACGCCGTTATATATGACCTGTATTTTTTTTCCGGCAATTCCGGCTTCGATTAAAAGTTCTTTTGTAGACTCACTAGGGCTTATTATTTTAGATGATTTCAAGTAAATCTTTTTCATGGGAATAGCAATTAATTTATTGATAAATTTTTTGCTACTTAAGTATCCAATTGCCTCATACCCCGCCACCCTTGTGATAATTTTAGAGGGTAAACCGCTTAGCATGCCTGCTGCGGCATGAGCTTCTCTTGTTACAAGCAGCATTAAATCCGGGTTTAGTTTTGAGATTGCACGCTTAAGCGAAAAAAACCCCGCTGTCTCTTTAATTGGAGATGGTATTCCGTGGTTCTTTGTCAGGCCGCTCATTCTAATGGTATTGAAATCTGCTTTGCTGTCATAGTTTTTATCATCAGAGCAGTATCCGGGTGCAAGAACGCTAACCTCGTGTCCTGAGTTAGATATACCAAAAGCAAGTTTAGAAGATGTGGTTGCAAGACCGCCCAGAAATGGTGGATATTCGTGAGTGTAGATTAGAATCTTCATTACATAGTACGACTAGATAGAAATAACCTGATATATTTGTTATATTATTCTATTTTTTAATGAATTTACTATACCACCTAAAAAAACATATTGTTTAGGAGAATTTATGTCTGATATTCGAACTAATTTATTAAAATCGATGTGTACAGGGCTTGGTGAGGGAAACAGCAACATTGACAAGCTTGCTAGTAAGCTCATTGTTGATTTTCCTGAAAAAGAGATGGGTGAATTTAAAAAGGAGGTTGTTGATCAGTTAACACAGATGGTTTCCTCAGGTCAATTACAAATAATTACAACTGGATGGGAATTAGGCAATGAGTTCTTTTATATTTGCTCTAAAAAAATATAAAGCTATTGAACTGCTGGGCTTAATGCTTATCCTATTTACTTTGAAAAATGGATAATTTTATAAAACAATTTGAACAATATATAGGAACTGAGCGAAATTATTCTGCAAATACTCTCAGGGCTTACAGCAGGGATTTATGCGAATTTGGAGATTTTTTAAAATCTGGCAATAATGCTCAAGATATTAATGAAGTAAACGATGTTGTTATCCGAAGGTTTATTGGACTGCTAAATAATAAAAATAGTAAATCAACAATTGAGAGAAAACTGGCTTCTTTGAGAGCATTCTTTGATTTCCTGCAGAGGGAAAAGATTATTAAAGCAAATCCGGCAAAGCTTATTCCTTCACCTAAAAAAGAAAAAAAACTGCCGGTGTTTCTTTCTGTAGACGAAATGTTTAGGTTAATTGACCAGGATTTAGGTAATGGAGTAATGGGTTTAAGGAATAAAGCTATATTGGAACTTATGTATTCCAGTGGTATCAGGGTGGGAGAGTTGGTGAATTTAAAACTGGATAATTTAAATATCGAAAATAGTGAGATCAAGTTGCTGGGAAAGGGCAGTAAGGAAAGGATTGTTCCTGTAGGTAAAAAAGCAATCATATCTCTTTTGGCATATCTGCAGAGTCGTGAAGTTTTAAAGCCAAAAACAGATAAGCTTTTTGTAAACAATAGAGGTACTCAAATTTCTGAAAGGAGTATTGGAAGGATAGTAAAAAAATTTGCACAAGCTGCCTGCCTGAGCAAGAATGTAAGTCCCCATGCACTTAGGCATTCTTTTGCCACCCATCTGCTTGGCAGCGGCGCAGATCTGAGGGCTATTCAGGATATGCTTGGTCATAGTAGTTTATCTGTTACTCAGAAATATACGCATACATCGATAGAGAGGATAATGAATGTATATGACAAATCTCATCCGAGGTCTTAAAATATGAAAGGTTTAAGAAGTACTACAATTGTTTGTGTTAGAAAAGGGGAAAAGATTGCTATTGCAGGCGACGGGCAGGTTACTTTGGGTGCTACAGCGCTAAAACACACTGCAAATAAGCTCAGAAGACTATATAATGACTCTGTCGTTGTAGGGTTTGCAGGATCGACTGCTGATGCTATTACGCTTTTTGATAAGTTTGAATCAAAGCTGCAGGAATTTAGGGGTAATCTGCGGAGATCTGCAGTTGAGCTCGGTAAAGACTGGAGAACTGACAGGATTCTTAGAAGGCTTGAGGCTTTGCTTATTGTTGCCGACAAGAAGTCAATGTTTCTTATTTCAGGCAGCGGAGACATTATAGAACCAGACGATGATATAATTGCCATAGGGTCCGGAGGGCCTTTTGCACAAGCTGCCGCAAAAGCGCTCGTTAGGCATTCTGAGCTTGAGCTGAAAGAAATAGTTGAGCAGTCACTTTTGATTGCATCAGAAATATGTATTTATACAAATGACAATATTGTTATAGAGGAGTTATAAATTAGTGGATAATATATCAAACATTCTTACGCCAAGAGAAACTGTTGCCGAGCTTGATAAATTCATAGTCGGCCAGAAGGAAGCTAAAAAAGCTGTTTCAATAGCGCTTAGAAACAGGTGGAGAAGACAGAGGGTTAGCCCGGAAATGAAAGATGAAATAGCTCCAAAGAATATTCTTATGATAGGTCCAACTGGAGTGGGCAAAACTGAAATTGCCAGGAGACTGGCCAAATTATCTCAAGCCCCATTTCTAAAAGTTGAAGCCTCTAAATTTACAGAGGTCGGATATGTGGGCAGGGATGTTGAGTCAATGATAAGGGATCTGACGGATATATCTGTAAAAATGACGACAGAAGAAGAAAAGAAAAATGTTATAAGCAAGGCTAAAGATTTAGCCGAAGAAAGGATTCTGGATATATTACTGCCCAAAGGTAAGGATAATGATAGTGAATTTGAGTCTAAAAACGAAACGAGAGAAAAAATGAGGGTTTTGCTTAAAGAAGGAAAATTGGACGATAGAACAATAGAGATAGAAGTCACAGCTAAGAATTTTCCAATGCAAATATTTTCACAGGCTGGTGTTGAGGAGATGGATGTAAATATCTCCGATATGCTTGGTAACCTGATTCCTAAAAAGTCTAAAAGGAAAAAGGTTAAGGTACCTGATGCCATGGAAGTTCTTATTCAAGAAGAGGCTCAGAAACTTGTAGATATGGATAAAGTGGTGAAAAGGGCAGTTGAAGGGGTTGAACAGACAGGGATTGTGTTTATTGATGAAATTGATAAAATTTGTGGCAGAGAAACATCGAGCGGACCGGATGTTTCAAGAGAAGGGGTGCAGAGGGACCTGCTTCCTATTATAGAGGGCTGCACAGTTAATACAAAACATGGGCTGGTTAAAACCGACCACATCTTGTTTGTAGGCGCAGGAGCTTTTCATGTTTCAAAACCCTCAGACCTAATTCCCGAACTGCAGGGCAGGTTTCCTATTAGAGTAGAACTTGACCCTCTTTCTAAAGACGATTTTATCAGAATTCTAACTGAACCAAAAAATGCGTTAATAAAACAGTACAAAGAGCTGCTTAAAACTGAAGACATTGACCTTGAGTTCACTGATGATGCAATAGTAAGACTTGCAGAGCTTGCCGAAGAGGTGAATGAGTCAACCGAGAATATCGGTGCCCGAAGGCTACACACAATACTTGAGAAAATACTAGAAGATATATCATTTAATGCTCCGGATACTAGTGAAAAAGAGTTCAAAGTAGATTCAGACTATATAAAGAATAAAATATCAGACATAGTTAAAGATAGAGATTTAAGCCGTTATATACTCTAAAGCTTATAACATTGTAATTTAGAAAAATGGAAGAATTAATAAAAAAAGCAAAAACACTTAGCGAAGCGCTCCCTTATATAAGGGAGTTTTATGGAAAGACGATTGTAATTAAGTATGGTGGGAGCATTAACAGTAAAGAACTAGATAATTTTGCAAGAGACGTAGTTTTGATGAAGTATGTGGGAATGAATCCCGTTATTGTTCACGGAGGCGGCCCGCAGATAGGAAGTTACTTAGACAAACTCGGACTGCAATCTGAATTTATTGCAGGACTTAGAGCAACTAACGCAGAAACTATGGAAGTCGTTCAAATGGTACTGGTGGGAAAAGTCAGCCAGGATATTATAACTGCAATAAACCTGCTGGGTGGAAGTGCTGTGGGAGTTTCTGGTAAAGAAGGCAAACTGATTTTAGCCAAAAAACTAAACATAATGAAATATGCCAAGGACCATGACATAGAGATTCCGCCAGGTTCGGATATAGGTCTTGTAGGAGAAGTGGAACATATAAATCCACAATTAATAAATACTCTGGACAATTCGGGATATATTCCTGTATTAGCGCCAATTGGTTTTGATAATAAGGGCAATTCATACAACATTAATGCTGACCATGTGGCCGGAAAAGTAGCAGGCGCACTAAATGCCGAAAAATTTATTATTCTTACAAACGTCACGGGTATTTTAGATAAGAAAAAAGAGCTAATTTCTACTCTGCATGAAAGCGCCGTGAAAAAACTGATACACAAAAATGTTATTTCAAAGGGGATGATACCCAAAGTTATTTGTGCCATAAACGCACTGAATGAAGGGGTTAGAAAAGTTCATGTTATTGATGGAACCAAAGAACACTCACTTCTTCTTGAAATTTTTACGGATAAAGGGATTGGAACTGAAATACTGATATGAAATCTGAGCAGGTAATAGATAAACTAGACAGATACGGTTTTAAAAATTATGGCAGGTACCCGATAGCTTTAGAAAAAGGAAAAGGATGCTGGGTATGGGATTTTGAGGGTAATAAGTATCTGGACTTTACAACCGGAATAGCCGTAACAAACCTGGGGCATAACCACCCTAATATTAAAAAAGCATTCGTAGAGCAATTAGAAAAGATTGTTCATTGCTCAAATCTTTTTTATACCAAAGAGCAGGGAAGTCTTGCAGAGCTGCTAGTGGAAAACTCTTTTGCAGACAGGGTGTTTTTTTGTAACAGCGGGGCCGAGGCCAATGAAGCCGCGATAAAACTGGCAAGGAAATGGGGTAAAGCAAATGGGCGCAGATTTAAAATTATATCCTGCAAAGGCGGGTTCCATGGAAGGTCCTACGGTTCACTCAGCATCACAGGGCATAAAAAGTATAGAGCTGATTTCAGTCCAATGCTTCCAGGGGTAAAATTTGTAAAGTACGGTGATTTAGAACATTTGCAAAATTTTGCAGAAGACAAAAAAGTGTGTGCGGTGATTTTGGAACCTATTCAAGGTGAAAATGGGGTAATATTTCCTCCAAAAGGTTATTTAAAAAAAGTCAGGAAGTTGTGTACTGACAGTAACATCTTGTTAATTCTTGATGAGATACAGGTTGGAATTGGACGAACAGGGAGTTTGTTTGCTTACGAGCAGCTGGGATTTGAGCCGGATTTGATGACCCTTGCCAAGGCGCTTGGCGGCGGGCTTGCTTGCGGAGCATTGCTTGCAAAAGACAAATATGCAAAACACCTAACCCCCGGGTCTCATGGCTCTACTATGGGTGGCAATCCCTTGGCTATGAAGGTTGGATACAGCGTTATTGAAACAATTATTGAAAATGGTTTGCTGGATAACGTAAAAACAGTGGGCACATATTTTATTAGTGAGTTAGAAAAACTGCAGTCTAAATATAGCAAAATAATAAAAGAGGTAAGAGGGCAGGGTTTTATTATAGGCGTTGAATTTGTAAATAGTGACTGCGCAAGTGAGGTAGTTAAGAAATTATATCAGAACGGGGTTCTAACAATCATTACAGAACAAAAAAACATTAGAATTCTGCCTCCGCTTATTACAACAAAAAAAGAGGTTGATTTTGCGCTTAAGATATTTGAAAGTTCTCTACATGAGGTATTGGATGCCTAGACATTTTCTAAGTATATTTGACCTTAGCAAAGAAGAGTTTGAATCTATATTCAGCATTACTAAAGAACTGAAGTCTTTAAAAATAAAAAAGGACTATCCGCACAGTTTACTTAACAAATCGATAGGGCTTATTTTTGAAAAACAGTCTACAAGGACTAGGATATCGTTTGAGGTTGCGATAAACGAGCTTGGCGGCAATATAATATTAATGAGTTCAACAGATCTCCAGTTAAACAGAGGGGAATCTATAGAGGATACCGCAAAAGTTTTATCCTCATATTTAAATGGAATCATAATAAGAACGTTCGATCAGTCTATGATTGAAGAATTTGCGGAGCATTCAGAAATTCCGATTATAAATGCGCTTACTGATCTTGAACATCCATGCCAGATTGTCTCCGATCTTTATACGCTTAAAGAAAATGGCGTAAATGTCAGCGAGATGAAACTGGCTTACGTGGGTGATGGCAATAATATTGCTAACTCTCTTATAGGGGCATCTTGTATACTGGGTTTTGAACTTGCAATTTCTACTCCTAAGGGGTACGGGCCTGACACTGATATACTTAATATTGCTGAGACTTATGCTCCAAAGATTGAAATAATTCACGATCCGTTTGTAGCTGTAAGGGGTGCTGATGTGATATATACTGATGTTTGGGTAAGCATGGGGCAAGAAGATCAGAAATATAAGAAGATTGACATGTTTAAGGATTATCAGCTAAACCAGGATCTGGTTTCCAGAGCAAAAAACAGTGCTTTAATTATGCACTGCCTGCCTGCTCACAGGGGCCAGGAGATAACAGATGAAATTATTCATGACAAAAACTCTGTAATTTTTCAGCAGGCTGAAAACAAGCTTCATGTTGGAAAAGCAATTTTAGACATGTTTATAAGTTAGCAGAACTTATATAATTTTTTATAGATTCAGCCACTTTGGTATTAAATCCATCTATCGAAGCCAGTTCTTGGGCAGACACGTTTTTTAGATTGTTTATGGTTCTGTATTTTTTCTGAAGTATTTTCTTTCTTTTTACTCCTACCATTGGAATAGACTGGAAAGCTGATTTAATAAAACTCTTTTTTCTCAATTTTTTATGATAATCAACTGCAAATCTGTGTGCTTCATCCCGTATTTTCATAAGGTATAAGATTTCTTTTGAGTTTTTCTTAAATGTTAGAGCTTTTGAATTATAAGGGATAAATACTTTATCAGTTTCATTCGGATTTCTGGCTTTGGCAATGGCAACTATATCAACTTGCTCCGTACTTCCATTCTGTGCTGCTGCGCTTAGTGCTGAATTTAATTGTCCTATCCCTCCGTCTATTAAAAACAGGTCGGGCAAGTCCCAACCCTTCTGACTTTTTCTCTGCAGTCTTCGGCTTATTACTTCACCTATCATTGCAAAATCATTTGCACCGGAGATCGTTTTAATCTTGTATCTTCTGTATCTTCTTTTTAAAGCTTTTCCGTCTTCAAATCTTATAGAAGATGCCACGGAGTTTGTGCCCTGGATATTTGAAATATCATAGCACTCAATAGTTTTGGGAGTGTTATTTAGACTGAGCTTTTTAGATAAATTGTTTAAAAGCGTTTGGAAATTATTTTGGTCATGAAAGTTTTTTAGAAAACAGGCTTTAGCGTTTTCGTTTGCAAGGTTGGTCAGATCGACTTTCCTTCCCCTTACCGGATAGAAAAGATTTATGGCTCTGCCGCTTTTTTCTCTCAGCCACTGCTTTATGAAATTGCTGTTATTAAGCTTTAAATTTATGCAAATTTCCTTTGGATAGCTCTTCGAGCCTAAGTAGTATCTATAAATAAATTCTTCTAAAATCTGGGTACTGTCTCCAAAACTGTTTTCAAAAAAATAATCTGATTTATCCATAATAGAGCCGTTTCTGAAATAAAGAACTACTATGCTTGTGGAATAACCTTCCCTATAGATACCTATAACATCAATATCCTTTGTCTTTGAATCAATCAGACCTTTTTGATCTATATGCATTTTAAGAAAGCTTAACTGGTTTCTGTAAAAAGCCGCTTCTTCGAACCTCAAGTCTGCTGCTGCATTTTTCATACTGTTTTCTATAAGCTTTAAAATTTCTTTAAATTTGCCCCTCAAATAAAGCTTTGCCTGCATTGCTAGAGAAAGGTAATCATTGTCAGACACTTTTTTGGCACAAGGTCCTGCGCAAAGTTTCATGTTGTAATTTATACAGGGCCTATTTGAGTGTCTTTTAAATTTAGAGTTAGTACAGTCTCTAAGTGGAAACAACTTATGAAAAAACTTTTTTGTTTTTTTAAGTGAGCTTGACGATGTAAAAGGTCCAAAATAAAGCGCTCCGTCATCTACGACTCTTCTTGTAAAAAAAAGCCTTGGATATTTTTCATTTATATCCAGTTTTAGAGAATAGTAGGTTTTATCGTCTTTAAACTGTACGTTAAACTTGGGTTTATATTTTTTTATAAGCGAATTTTCTAATATCAGGGCATCTCTTTCATTTTGTGTGACAATATATTCAATATTACTGACGTCATTTAAGAGATGCTGGATTTGATACCTGTCACTGCTGCTACTGCCGGTAAAATATGAAGTAACTCTTTTTTTGAGGTTTTTTGCTTTTCCTACGTACAATACCCTGCCTTTAGCATTTTTCATCAAATAAACGCCAGGGCTTGTAGGAGCACTGCCTATAATAATACTTTTATGAGTCATATAGTCCTATAGATTAAAAAGATGAAAGAGTTTATAGAAAATTATAGAAAATATATTATGAATTACAAAAGTATAATTAAAATAAGGAGGGATAAAAAGAAAAACCCATTGCAAATAAAAATATTATTTATCTACAATGGGTTTAAGTAGTTTTTAGTAGTCTTCGTCTATATTAATTGAAGAATCAAATTCAATATTAAAAGGTCTTCTGATGGGATCAGAATCAAGTACATAGTAGAAACCTTTTATAAAAATATCTATAATGGCTATTGGGGGGCGTATGATTAAACTGGTGATTTTGAAAGGATTTATGGCATCGTTAGGGTTATATTCTGTTATCTGTTGTGGTCTTGCAAAAGACGTAGTTGTGAACAGTAAAGTTGCCAGTAAAATGATAGCTACATATTTCATTGTATATGTCCTCCTGTTTAAAATTAATATCCAGTATAAACTGTTTTTGTTTCAAGGTCAATAATAAATTGAAGTTTTTCAGATAGTTTGATGTTATACTTAATGTAGGTTCTTAATGTTAATTATATCATAAATACAATATATATTAATGGCTACAAGTAATCTTATTATATATGAACCGTTGCAAGTATTTGGAACGGAAAGTGATTATTGGAAAAGTTATATAGAATTCTATGAGCTTTACTGGGGAGGGCCTCCTTCACCTTTTGGCGTGTGGTTTGGCAATGAATATGAAAACTTTCATAAATCTTTAAGTGAGCGTATTAATGTTGAGCAGTCAGAGATAAAAGACTGCTATTTCCTAAAAGAGGAAGATGGTAGCTATTTTATCGCACCTATTCAGTCTGATTTTGGCAATCACCTTATATATATAGAAAATATAATACCCGTAGAATGGTTTTTATTGTTTGCGGGAGATGAGAGAAAAACTCTTTTTTCTCACTGGGGTTTTAACGCTATATATTATGGTACAAAGCTGCAAACTGCTTTGCTCAGGGTTGAATCCTCAAAATCTCTATTTGAAAAAACTTTAAATGCCATTCCCGCAGAGATTAAAGAGTCTGAAATTATTGGTATTTTAAATAGTTTAATAAATGGCTCAGAGCAGTTAATAAACCTGCTACAAGGGTACAACAACAGTGGGCATATAATACTAAATTACGGGGATATTTGCAGCTATATTCATATATATACACTGGATAATGAAAGAAGCGTTGCTGAAGTTTGTACTTTTATAGAACTTCTTAAAAAATCAGAATATGAAAAAGCAAATACTACAATGAAAATCCTGTTTCAAAAATGGAATGAAATTTTCAATAATGCTTCGGGGCAAAGTGCCAGTAAGCCAGTTCAGTAATTGCTCTTTATCTATACTTAAGTTTAATGTAACCTTTTTTTAATATATGAGTTTATAGTCATATATGCAGCTATTTGCATCTCTATTTGTTTAGAAACATCAAAATACATAAGATACAAAAAGAGGGATGTATATGTATGATGAAAACGACTTCAGCACAATTACTAATGAACAAAAGTACAATGAACTCGGTGTAAACCCTGACAGTTCGTTTAAATTTCAAAAAGCAAATCAGAAATTGAATGCGCAAAATACGGGTTTAAAGCATCAATATAACGAAAAAGATAATCTGTTAATAAATGGTTATTTTAAAGATGTAAGTCTGGAAACGCTACTCAAACCTCGCCAGGAACTTACTCTATCGGCACTGATGCAAAACTGCGAAAACAAGATTTCTTTTTATTCGGGATCTGCCGGACGAGTGAAAATCTCCAAAGTTTGTGAGTGTTATAATTCAAAAAATGGTTCAAAGTCAAATAAAGGCAGTAAAGCTCTATATAAACAAGCAATTAGAAATAGACTAATAACTAATGCTTATAAGAATTTTAAAATTGTGCTTAGAAATAGGTTTATAAGCTCTAACTTAAGATTAGTTGCAAGTATTGCTAAGAAATTTGTTGGAAAAGGGGCTTCATTTTTAGACCTTATCCAGGAGGGTAATATTGGTCTTATTAGGGCTGTTGAAAAGTTTGATTATACCAAAGGTTACAGGTTTTCTACTTATGCCGTATGGTGGATAAATCAATCAATCAGCAGGGCTATATTTAATCAGACAAGAACCGTAAAAGTACCTTCATATCTTTTAGAAAAATCCGGTAAAATTTGGCAAACATTTATTGGTCTGAAAGAAAAAAATGGAAAGGATCCAACAGCTGAGCAAATTGCTTCTATACTTAAGATATCGGTAGATGGAATAAAGAGTGTAATAAGGTCAGGAAACGATGTGATTAGTTTGGATTCCAATATTTACAACAGTGAAACTACAAGTTATGTAGATCTGCTAAAAGATGATGACCAGGTTTTTCAGGATGCCGAAATCGATAACATCTCGATACCAGAAAATATAGAAGAAGCGCTGATTGATCTAACAAGCAGGGAAAGAGAAGTAATTAAAATGAGATATGGTATTGGGTACGATGATTCTTTTACTCTTGATTATATAGGACAACAATTCGGTCTTACAAGGGAAAGAATAAGGCAGATTGAAAAACAGACTATAGTTAAACTAAAGAAATCTCACTATTCTGAGGTACTTAAAAGCCTTTATGAAAATTTGCAGTGATTTGCAGTTTTGATATTTAAGCATCTAATTATATTTTCTTTGCAGCTTACATTCTTAAGTTCTTTATCTTTAAGATAGCTGCTATTTTTTAGATTGTAATATTACTTTATAGATTTTATTAAAATAACTATGTTTGCTTACTCAAAAATAAACAGCAGTTTTGGCGATGTTTATGCAGTTGCCAAATCCGGTGTCCTATGCAAGCTAATAATTGGGACTCAGAACTTCAAAAATTTCAAAAAAAAGAATACAGAACTAAAATTAGTGAGCGCTAATAAATCTGTGCCGGTTACAGATGAATTAAAATCATATTTCGGCGGCAGGTTAAAGAAATTTAGTTCAAAATTAAATATAACAAGCGGAACCGATTTTCAAAAAAGTGTTTGGAAGCAGCTTCTAAAAATTCCCTTTGGAAAAGTTGTTACATATAAAGATATTGCAAAACAGATTGGAAAACCGCATTCTTATCGTGCTGTTGGAAACGCCGTAGGAGCTAATCCCATACCAATAGTTATACCGTGTCACAGAGTTGTTTCTACTATTGGTATAGGGGGTTATTCTTATGGTATAAATTATAAGGTTCAGTTACTAAAGCACGAGGGAATCGATTATAAAAACAGATTTATTAATTAGATTGTATGTAACATTTTTTTTTCTGGGCAACTCTCCGCTTGCACCTGGAACTGCTGGTACGCTGGGCGCTATTTTACTGTTTTTTTTCTTAACTTTTGTATCTTTTCCAATCTATATTGTTTTTCTATTGATTCTCACCGCTTTATCTATTTTCATGGCCTCACTTGCTGTTAAAATATATAATTCCAAAGATCCCGGGCAAATAGTGATAGATGAAGTATGCGGTTATTTATTCACTATGGTTTTAATTCCCTTTAGCTGGGGTTATGTAATAACAGGTTTTTTGTTGTTCCGGATTTTAGATATTTTAAAGCCATATCCAATTAGAAATATAGAAAAATTGAGAGATGGGTATGGAATAGTGCTGGATGACGTTTTGGCAGGCGTATATGCAAATATACTTATGCAAATAATTATAAGAGTTTATTAAACTTGTATGAAGATCGAGATTATAACTACGGGAAACGAACTTTTAAGCGGTATTACTCTGGATACTAATTTCCACTGGGTATCCGGAGTACTTGCCGATAACGGATTTGTTGTGAAGTTTCACACTACGGTTGGAGATTATAGCAGGGATATAGTAGAGGTTTTTGAAAATGCCGGGAAAAGAGCAGATATAGTTATAGTTACAGGTGGTTTGGGGCCGACTGAAGATGATCTGACTGCAGGGGCTGCCGCAAGTTTTTTCGGTGTTGATATGGCAGAAAATCCGGATGCTTTGAATATGATTAAGGAGAGGTTTTCAGAAAGGAAAAGGGAGCTGCTGAAGATAAATAAAAAACCTGCAATTTTACCTGCCAGCAGCAAAATAATTAATAATAAAATAGGTACTGCACCCGGGTTTTACTATGACTACAAGGGTACTGTATATTATTTTCTGCCGGGAGTTCCTAAAGAATTTAAGCCTATGATGCAGGAATTTGTTTTAACCGATTTGTTCACCAGATTTAAAGATAGATCAAAAACGCAGTGTGTTTTAATTAAAACATTTGGACTAAAAGAATCAGAAGTTGCTCTAAAGATTCAGGATTTAAATAAAAGCGGGGTTTATTTGGGTTATAGAGCACATTTTCCTGAAGTTCATTTAAGAATTACTGCTGAGGGGGCTTCTAGCCAACAAAGCAAGAGAAAAATCAGTGGTTTTATTAAAAATATTAAGTCGGAGATAGGAGATTATATATTTTCAGAATCAGAAAATACAATGGAAGAAGTAGTGGGAAATCTGCTTTTAGAAAAAGGCATGAGTATTTCTTTGGCCGAGTCATGCACAGGAGGTTTAGTTTCTCATAGAATTACTAACGTAGCAGGCAGTTCTGAGTACTTTAACAGAGCGGTTGTTTGTTATAGTAATGATTCCAAAATAAACGATCTGGGAGTAAGTTCTTCCTTAATAGAAAAGCACGGCGCAGTCAGCACAGAAGTAGCGGGGGCTATTGCAAAAGGTATATTGGATTTATCCGGATCTGATATAGGGGTAGGTATAACAGGAATAGCAGGGCCTGGAGGGGGTAGTACTGAAAAACCAGTGGGCACGGTTTATATTTCACTAATATCTAAAAAAGGTGATATCATTTCTGATAAGTTCAGTTATCATGGAATGAGGCAGCAGATAAAACTAATCACTTCTACGCAGTGTCTTGATATGATTAGGAGATTTCTATTAAATTATGTATAATTAAGAGTTTATAGGGAGTAAATATGCAAGAAACACAAACTACAAAAACATTGGAAGATAGAGAAAAGACTATAGAGATGGCTATTTCTTCAATAGAGAAACAGTTTGGGAAGGGTTCTATAATGCGTCTTGGTTCAGATGCTGTTTTTCCAGAGATATCTGTGGTCTCAACCGGTTCTCTCGGATTGGATATATCTTTAGGGGTAGGAGGGCTCCCTAGGGGTAGAATAGCAGAGGTTTATGGACCTGAAGCCTCGGGGAAAACTACGATTGCGCTACATGTCATCGCTGAAGCACAAAAAAGTGGTGGAGTAGCTGCTTTTATTGATGCCGAACATGCCTTAGACCCTCATTATGCTTCGCGGTTAGGGGTGAATATTGAAGATTTGTTAATTTCACAGCCTGATTTTGGAGAACAGGCATTGGAAATTGTTGACACTCTTGTTAGAAGCGGGGCAATTGATGTAATAGTGCTTGATTCCGTTGCCGCCCTTACTCCCAAGGTTGAAATAGAGGGTGAAATGGGTGATGTGCATGTAGGTGTTCAGGCCAGACTAATGTCACAGGCTCTCAGAAAAATCACAGCAACGGTAAGTCGTTCTAAAACAATAGTTCTTTTTATAAATCAAATTAGAATGAAAATAGGTGTTCCATCTTATATGAATCCAGAAACCACTACTGGTGGAAATGCGCTTAAGTTTTATTCTACCATTAGGCTTGAAATCAGAAGAATTGGTTCAATAAAAGATGGAGATAATATTACTGGCAACAGGGTAAGGGTTAAAGTAGTTAAAAATAAAGTTGCCCCACCTTTTAAAAATGCAGAGTTTGATATTCTTTTTGGAGAGGGAATATCTTATGCCGGTGAACTTGTTGATATTGGTGTTAAACTTGAAGTTGTAGAAAAAAGTGGCACATGGTTTTCTTATGATGGAGAGCGTCTCGGTCAGGGAAGGGAAAATGCAAGGAACTTCCTGATTGAAAATAGTGAAATTATGGAAAAGTTAATTTTAGAAATATATGAGAAAAGTGGTTTGCCGAAAAGGCCAGACACCAGGGAGGAAGATTAAATGGCTTCTTTAAAGATAGATGATTTACTCAAGGCTGCGCTAAAAGTTGGGGCTTCAGATATTCATTTAAAAACTGACAGTGTTCCTGTGTTTAGAGTAAACGGAAAGCTTCATTTCATGAAAGACGCACCTGTAATCAATGCTGAAATTATGAAGAGTCTCTATTCATCGGTAATGAATAAAAACCAGGTAGAAAGGTTTGAAAGAACATTTGATATTGACATTGCTTATAATATTGCTGATGTATCACGTTTTAGGATCAATGTTTTTCAGCAAAGGGGTGATACCTCGATGGCGATAAGGGCTATCCCTTATAGCATTTTAAATTTTGATGATTTAAATCTCCCTCTTATTCTAGACAAAATAAGCATGGAAGACAGGGGGCTTGTGATTGTTACAGGCACTACCGGTAGTGGAAAGTCTACCACACTTGCAGCTATGATTGATAACATTAATACTAAAAGATCATTGCATATCATTTCCATCGAAGACCCGTTGGAATTTACTCATAAAGATAAGAATAGTTATATCAACCAGAGAGAGGTTGGTATTGATACCTTATCGTATTCTAATGCAATGAGAGCAGCTCTTCGTGAAGATCCGGATGTTATTCTCATTGGTGAGATGCGTGACTTGGAATCGATTGAAATTGCCACGGCTGCTGCAGAAACCGGTCACTTGGTATTCACTACTTTGCACACATTGGATGCTCAGGAAACAATTAACCGTATACTGGCAGTATTTCCTGCAAGCCAGCAAAATCAGATCAGATATCAGCTTTCACAGGTACTTAAAGCAATCATATCACAGAGACTTATGCCACAATCTGACGGAAAGGGCAGGGTCCCGGCCGTAGAGGTATTGCTTGCAACTTCGAGAATTAGAGACTGTATAGCTGATTCAACAAAAACAAGTGAGATAAGGCGGGCTATTGAAGAGGGTCATCTGCATTACGGGATGCAAACTTTTGACCAGTGTATATATAATCTTTACAGGCAAAAGCTTATTACCTTTGAAGAGGCAATGAGACAGGCTACAAATAAAGATGATCTTGATCTTAGGATTAAGGGTATTACTTCTGGTGCCGCTTCTCTGGGTAGAGTGGATGAGCCCATACAGACTCAATAAATAATTTGATTTTAGAAGTTTAGTTGTGGTCATTGCTTTATGATAGTTCTTGGAATAGAAACGTCTTCTACGTGCGGTAGTGTAGCTGTAGTACAAGATAGAAAAGTCTTGGGCGAGCTATTTTTTAACACCGGCAGAAAACATTCAACAAAAATTGTTCCTTCAATAACCAATTTGCTGAGCACGGTTGAGCTTAATAAAGCTGACCTGGAAGGAATTGCTGTAACAAGCGGGCCCGGGTCTTACACCTCCCTTCGCATAGGTATTTCTATTGCCAAAGGGCTTGCGTATTCCTTGGATATCCCCCTCATAGGTATATCAACACTGCAGTGCGTTGCTTTTAATTCCATAATCTCACCACATCTTATATGCAGTTTAATAGATGCTAGAAAAGGGGAGCTTTATTCTGCACTGTTTAGGTATAATACCGGCGAGTTAGAAAGAATGAGTGAAGATCAAATTGTGAGTATCGATTATTTATGCAGTACTATTGATGAAAAAACAGTGCTAATAGGTGATGGATTATATTTGTATAAATCAACTTTTGTAGATAGAATAAACGGTCTTGTGCTTTTTGCACCTGAGCACTTGTGTTACGGACGTGCATCGAGCTGCGCAATTTTGGGTATTGATAACTTTAAGAAGGCAAAAAGGGATGAAGTTAATACACTTGTACCCAAATATATAAGGCAGGCAGATGCTGAATTATTAGGTAAGAGGTGATCTTATGGCAAAAGAAGATAAACAGGTACAAAAATTGTTAGAAGAGGATGATGAATTTAGAAACTTATTTTCTGAACACAGACAGTTGGATGAAAAAGTAGCTATCCTTGAAAACAAAGAAATCTTATCGGTAGAAGATGAACTAAAAATAAAACAGTTCAAAAAACTGAAATTATCTCTAAAGGATAAGATGCAGAACAAAATAAAAGAACTTAAAAAGTAGTATGAAAATTATATTTTACTTTAGGAGTTTTTACCTTAAATGGCCAAAATACTTGGTGCTAAAATGTTTTTAGAGCCTCTTAAACACGAGGGAATAGATATATCTTTGGACTTCTGGCGGTTATGTGCTTAGAGTCTTTGACGTGATGACCAAGTATTTAGATGATATTACTCATGTGTTAGCAAGGCACGAACTAAGGTACTACACATATTGCAGATGGTTTTACGAGAGCTTCAGAAAAACCAGGGGGGTTGTACTTTGTACATCTGGTACTGCCCTATGTGAATGAAATGATTATGGATCGTGTTGATGTAGCTTAAAAACCTCTTTACAATGAACAGTTTATTAGTTACACATTTTTAATCTCCTTAATGTTTACTAATTAGATTGGAGGAAATATATTTGAGACATACTATTTCTTTACTTGTAGATAATGAATCTGGTGTTCTTTCGAGAATTGCGGGCCTGTTTAGCGCAAGAGGTTTTAATATTGAAAGCCTTTGTGTTGCAGAAAGCTTAGAGCCAGACACCTCTAGAATTACTCTTGTCACAAGGGGAGACCCTAATATTATTGAACAGGTAACAAAGAGGTTTAATAATATGGTAAATGTGATTAAGGTCAGTGATTTGACTGGGGATACAAGAGTAGAACGAGAAATGATATTAGTTAGGGTTGAAGCAAATAAGGAAACTAGGGCAGAAATACTAAGAATCGTAGATATTTTCAGAGCAAAAGTAGTAGATGTTAGTCAAAAAAATTATATGCTTGAACTTACTGGTGATATAGATAAAATCTCTGCTTTTATTGATCTTCTTAAACCTTTGGGGATTAAAGAAATTGCCAGAACAGGAACTGTTGCAATGACAAGAGAGGTACAAAAAAAAGTTGAAGGAGAAATTAATAAATGAAGGTTTATTACAATGATGATATTGATGTTGCTATACTTAAGAATAAAAAAATAGCTATTATAGGATATGGAAGTCAGGGCCATGCCCATGCCCAAAATTTGAGAGAAAGCGGAATGGATGTAATTGTCGGCCTGAGGGAAGGTGGAGGAAGCTGGGAAAAAGCAAAAAACGCGGGGTTTGATGTGATGACAGTGAGTGACGCTTCTGCCACAGCGGACATAATGATGATGTTAGCTCCTGATACAAGCCAAAAAGGAATTTATGACAGTTCAATAAAAGACAATTTGCAAGCTGGAAACTCTATTGGTTTTAGCCATGGTTTTAATATTCATTATAAACGGATAGTACCTCCTGAAAATATTGATGTATTTATGGTAGCACCTAAAGCGCCAGGGCATACCGTTAGAAATGAATACACGTTAGGCGGCGGTGTTCCGTCTCTTGTGGCTGTTGAAAATAATCCATCCGGCCAGGCTAAAGAAATTGCTCTTGCATATGCAGCTTCAATTGGGTCAGGGCATGCAGGGATAATTGAGACTACTTTTAAAGATGAAACAGAAACAGATCTTTTTGGTGAGCAGAGCGTTTTATGCGGAGGTATCTCAGCTCTTATAATCGCTGGTTTTGAAACCCTTACAGAAGCTGGTTACCCCCCAGAAATGGCTTATTTTGAGTGTCTGCATGAAGTGAAATTGATTGTTGACTTAATATATGAGGGTGGAATTGCAACTATGAGGTATTCAGTAAGTGATACTGCCAAATATGGAGATATTACAAGGGGCCCAAGAATAATAAATGATAGTGTGAAGCAGGAAATGAAGAAAATACTTTCTGAAATACAGTCTGGGAAATTTGCCAAAGAATGGATACAAGAAGATGAAAATGGCAGACCCAACTATAACAGACTTCTAAAAGAGGGTGAAACACATCCTATAGAAGATATTGGAGCCGTTTTAAGAGGCATGATGAGCTCTCTTTTTAAGAGAAAGCTTGTAGACAAGACTAAAAACTAATGGATGATTTTAGACCAAAGATTGCTGCAGATGGGCTAAAATTTATAATCCCCCTGGCAGCAGTCACATGGTTGTTTGCAGTCTTTGGCTGTTGTATGTTCTCGCTAATTTCCGGGGTTTTGACGGGTTTTACGATTTTTTTTTTCAGAGATCCGAATCCCAATATACCTGAAGGGCAAAATTTAGTCTTATCACCTGCTCACGGCAAGGTAGTATCTATTAAAACATCAGTGGAACCTGATTTTTTGCAAAAGGAAATGCAGTGCATAAGCATTTTTCTTTCGATATTTGACTGCCATGTAACCAGAAATCCTTACCCCGGTGCTATTAAATCTACAAAGTATAAACCTGGAAAGTTTCATCTTGCATTTTCTGACCATGCTTCTGATGAAAATGAGAGGTTTTCAATAATGCTGGAAACTGAGAATAAACAAAATATAGTAATTTCACTTATTGCAGGATTTGTTGCAAGAAGAATAGTCTCACTAGTAAAAATGGACGATAAACTAAGCTTAGCTCAGAGAATTGGACTGATAAGATTTGGATCAAGGGTTGATCTTTACCTGCCTAAGGATGTAAACTTATTAGTTAGTTTAGGAGATAAAGTAATTGGTGGGCAGAGTATAATTGGAGAGTTTACAGCCAAATGAATAAGAAAAAAACAAGACGACAGAGAATGATGCCGCTTATTCCCAGTTTGATGACTACTGGGAACCTGTTTTTTGGACTGCTTTCAATTATGACCTCTATTCAGGTAATCAACATGAGTTCAAACGAATTAATATCTGTAGAGGTATTATATAGAAAGTATTGGTGGGCAGCTGCTTTTATAGGCATTTCTGCATTTCTTGATGTGTTGGACGGTAGGCTTGCTAGGATGATAAGATCTGAAACTGATTTTGGGATCTCGTATGATTCACTGAGTGATCTTGTATCATTTGGGGTTGCCCCAGCCGTGTTAATTTACACCTGGAGCCTGATTGATTCAGGCAAACTTGGTTTAATGGTGGTTTTATTTTATGTGGTATGTACGGCTCTTAGGCTTGCACGGTTTAATGCTCAGTCTCAAGGCGTGGAAAAATATAAATTTACAGGTATACCAAGTCCAATGGCAGCAGGCGTCATTGCATCTCCCATACTGTTTTTTGCTGAGATAAAGCTTGATCCAACAGATATTATTATGTGGTCTTATCTTTTTGTGACACCTTTTGTTGGTATGCTTATGGTAAGCGATGTGCCTTACTGGAAGTTTCCAAGAAATATTAAAAGACCATTTAATGCTCTTGTAATGTTATCTATTGTAATTGCTGCTATCATTACATTGCCAGAGGTAATGATTTTTATTATAGTTTATACTTATGCATTAAGCGGTTTTTTCCTTTATTTATATAGTTTTGTAAAGAAAAAAGAAAAGTTAAAAGAGCCCGAAGAAAAACAAAGTTTCAGGATTTTATGATAATTAACATCCTTCTGCAGGTTTTAATAAATCTAAAATCAAATACCCTGAGTGGTTTAATTTAGAAATGATTATACTTAGAACATTTATATTAATTTTTATATCTTTAGTTTTGTTTAAGGAGACAAATATGATACTTGCTGCTGAGAATTCAACCGTGGATTTGGTTACAGAAAAATATACTTTGGATAACGGACTTACTGTTATCTTGGAAGAAAATCATGCGTCAGCTGTAGTTGCCGTTAATGTTTGGGTAAAAGTAGGAAGCGCTTGTGAAGGGGAGGGTGAACATGGTCTGGCCCATGTGCATGAACATATGCTATTTAAGGGCACTGAAAAAAGGGGTGTAGGAGAAATAGCAAGAGTTATTGAGAGCAGCGGCGGGGATATAAATGCTTTTACATCTTTTGATGAAACCGTTTATTATGTTGTGATTGCAAGCCGATTTGCAGAAACTGCATTAGACGTTCTTTCGGATGCAGTTTCCCATTCCACTTTCGATCCTGCTGAACTGAGTAAAGAGCTGGAAGTTGTACTCGAAGAGATTAGAAGGGGAGAAGATTCTCCAAGCAGAGTCTTAAGTCAAAAAATGTTTGCAGAGGCTTTTAAAGAACATGCTTATAAAAGACCTGTTATAGGAACATCTCAGAGCGTAAAGAGTTTTACCAGAGACAAAATTCTTAAATTTTACAAAAAATGGTATTCACCGGACAATATGGTTCTGGTTGTAGTGGGTGATTTTAATAAATCAGATATAAAAGATAAAATTAATGAAACTTTTGGAAAACTTTCTAAAACAAGCATTCCTAATTGTGAAATTCCGGTGGAATCTGCTCAAAAAGAAATTAAGCCGTTTGTGATTTCTAAAGATATTAAGGAAGGTTATTTCGTCCTGGCTTTTCATGGGCCTGAAGCAAATAGTGATGATACCCCGGTTCTTGATGTGCTCTCTAATATTTTAGGCAGTGGTGAAAGCTCACGTTTATACAGGAATGTAAAAGAAGAAAAGGGTGTAGTGAACAGTATATATTCCTATGCCTTTACACCCAAAGATCCTGGTTTGTTTGTTGTTGGTGGAACACTTAAGCCTGAAAACGCTAAGGAAGCTTTAAAAGAAGTACTCACCGAATTGTACAGGTTAAAGAGTGAAAAGGTCAGTACCCGTGAGTTAGAAAAAGCAAAAGTAAATATAGAAAGCGATACCATTTATACCAAGGAAACTATGCAGGGTCAGGCTCAGAAACTAGGCTATTTTGAGGTTGAAACAGGTGACTTCATTTTTGAAAAAGAATATTTAGAAAAAGTATCTAAGGTTAGAGCCGAAGATGTTATAAGAGTAGCCAATAAATATTTCAATAACAATAACATGACCCCAGGTCTTCTCTTGCCCTCGGATAGTGTAACAATAAATGTAAATGAGATTAAACAAATTGCTGAGGATGTATCTTCAAATCTGCAAAGTGAATCTAAAAAAGATTCCTCAAAACCAAAAGAAGAAGTTTTTAAAACGAAGCTAGAAAATGGAATTACACTTCTTGTAAAAGAAAATCATACAGTCCCTATTTTTGCAGCCAGGGCCGTTTTTCTTGCAGGGGTAAGGTTTGAAAATGAAAAGAACAACGGGATATCTAATATCTTGTCTGATATGTTCACTCGTGGGACTGATACAAGAAGTGCTGAAGATATAGCGGTTGAGATTGAATCTCTTGCAGCCGAGATAGATGGTTTTTCCGGCAGAAACAGTATTGGAGTTGCAGTTGAGTCTTTGAGCAAAAACTATGATAAGACTATGGATATATTTGCAGATGTTATTTTAAATCCATCGTTTCCTGTACAAGAAATCGAAAGAGCTAGAAGGGAGATACTTGCCAGTATTAACAGGCAGGGTGACAACCCCATTAGAACTGCTATAAATACTTTCCTTTCAACTCTTTATATCAAGCATCCTTATCGTTTTGACACTTTAGGTAAAACA
>SMUY01019639.1_pt1 | contig 22293 bp, 20 predicted proteins | sample 2456441 | NCBI WGS metagenome assembly SMUY01 (sample SAMN11095931, study PRJNA526329) | marine sediment metagenome | biome: Marine sediment; feature: Surficial sediment; material: Deep marine sediment; isolation source: Hadal surficial sediment | place: Pacific Ocean | collected 2014-11 | depth...
CCTTTTCAAGCGCTGCAACGCGGTATTGGATCATCCGGGCGGCTCCCTTCGGGCGAGTCGTGAAGCGGTCGTCCGCGGTGTTGCGCCTCTTGGCAAGGACTCGCCATTACCGGCGAGACGCGCCTTGCGGTTTTTAATGCCCTCGGGTGCAACCGCTTCACAACTCGCTGAACTCGCAAATATCACCTTGACGGAGTACTAGGGTCTGAATGCATCCTTGATCCATTGTAACTCGCATTGGCGTTGCGGTTCCTTATCAAAGGCCAGAACGTCAAAACGAACGGTGTGATTACGGAATTGCGCATGCTGGCTAAGAAATAACGCTGCCGTCTGCACCAGTTTTCTTTGCTTGTGCCGGTCAACGGAACACGCGGCGGAAACGAAGCGACTGCTGGTCCGATAGCGGACCTCCACAAAAACCAGGCAATTGTCGTCGCGCATGATGTGGTCAACTTCACCAAACCGGCAGCGAAAGTTTCTTGCTACTGGAACCAGGCCGTTAGCCTTAAGGTAATTTAATGCCTGCCGTTCGGCCTTGTTGCCCCGTCGCCGGGCTAGCGTTCGAGTGGCATTTCCTGCCATTCTCTTTGTCCGTCACGCGTCGATTCAGCGTCAAAGTCATCGAATATGAACTGGAATTCATCTGTTTCGGGTAACGCCACCGGCACGCCACGTTCAAACTGTGCCCAGGACAGCTTGCGATGAACCCGACCGTCAGTTTCGATATAAAGGCGACCGGTTGCGCCGATCAATTCATCCATCGGCCCGTCGCCTGCACTGAACAGGCTATCAACAAGATGGTACGCGTCGTAACCCATGGCATGCAGGCGCGCGAGGCGTCTTTCTGCGGGCCAGAATTCATTGTACATCCGTGGGTAGTCTGCAATCCTGGCCGGCGGTGCAATTACCCATGGCGTATCGGCGAACATAATGCCGTTAAGATCTGAGTTAGAGCGTCCGTCCAGCGAGTAAATGAACGATGTGGAATACACCGGCAATTCGCCGGCGTAGTGAAACTTCAACTGCGATTTAATCAGGCGACCGGCTTTTGCATCGGTTGCCAGAAATACGAAATCCACATCCTGTCTGCGACGTGGATCAAACTGCAGTGGACCGCCGATATTGGCCCGCAATCGATCGTAACGCTGCTTGCTGTTGCTCAGCGACATCAGACCTTGTATCTCGAACGAAAAATCCTGATCGGTCGGTTGATAATTACGATAGTCGAGCATCGTGCCCCCCAGCGACTCGAATTTGTTGGTAAAACTCAATAGTACGCGGCGCCCCCAGTCATTTGCGGGTACCAGTGCAACCGCATGGCGCCATCCATCATCGAACGCTCTCGATGCAGCGGAGCTGGCCTCATCTTCAGGGGCCAGCGCGAACTGGTAAAAGCCCGGCGGTGGCGGCACATTGCCCGTGAGGTAGTTCAAAGTCAGGACCGGCACCGGCAATAATGTTTCCCCCGCCAGTTCGCTGACATTGCGTCGCAGCAACGGGCCGACCACGAATTCAGCGCCATCAGCGACCGCCTGGGTGTACGCCGATTTAGCGCCGCCTGTTGTATTGACGTCGTAGACGCGGATCCGCTGCTGACTATCCAGACCGGATGCGGCTGCAAAGTAGGCACCAAAAAATCCGTTCTTGATCGCGTTGCCGGCTGACGAATTGTTGCCCGACAATGGCAATAGCAATGCGATCTGTCGCGCGTGATTCAGCAAGGTGCCCTCTGGCAGCGACAGGTCGGAAACAATCTCGATCGCTGGATGATTGACATACAGGTCCTGCCAGCGAATGACCCCATTGGCCCAGCCGATGCCCTGCTGTCCGGTAGTGTTGGCGAGAACACCGAGAGACAACCAGCCAAGTGTCACCGAATCGTACGCGCCCTCTTCTGCTGCGCGCAATACCTGCGCATCGCTAACCAGCAGCCCGGCCCACAACCTGCGACGATTGCCCTCGATTGCTGCCGCATCATCAAGCCAGTTTTCACGTTGTGTATACAGGCCGATTGCTTTTACAGGATCGCCTTTCTGGAACCACGCGTCGGCGCGCAACGCCTCAACCCGTGTGCGATGTTTTAAAGGTAGCGGCTGGCGGGCAAGGGGTTCCAGTAGGCCCAATGCATGGTCCGGCCGCCCCTCCCATAAAGCGAGTGCGGCAGTATCCGCACTCCACAACCAAAGCAGTTCTCCACTCGCCGGTTTAGCGATTGCCAGCAGCGCGTTTCGCGCTCTGGTGCCGTCACCGGCATGCAACCATTGTTCGATCGCCAGCAACGTCAGGCGGTCACGTTCTGCTCCACCAGCAGATGAGGCCAGGCCGATATAGAGCCCCGCGGCGTCCGCGTAACGGCCATCCTGTGCAAGCGTTTCGGCGCGACTTTCGTTTTGTCTGCCCAGGCCCGCAAAATCCGTCGACGCACAAGCGCCAAGCAGCAAAGTCAGCGACAAGACGAGGCTATAGCGCTGCAAAAATGATCCGACGGTCGTCATGTCACTTGCCTCTGCAGTACTGATGCGGGCAGGATGTATAGCGGATTGTTCATAAATACAGGATCACCTGAATGCGGACGTTAAGAGATTGAACCAGGGCACGCTTTTCGTCGTTGCGACTCCAATCGGGAATCTCGACGATTTGTCGCCGCGTGCCAGGCAGGTGCTGAGTGATGCAGACCTTATCGCCGCCGAGGATACCCGCCACACGGGTCGATTGCTATCGCATTTCGGTATCAAAAGCCGACAAATGGCGTTGCATGACCACAATGAAGAAGCCGTAGTGGAGCGGATTATTTCCACGTTGAATGAAGGTAAGTCTGTGGCGCTTGTCAGTGACGCCGGTACGCCGCTGATCAGTGATCCTGGGTTCAGGTTGTTGCGTGCGGCACATGCCGCGGGCATTCGCGTTTCTCCTGTCCCCGGACCCTCGGCCGTGGTCGCGGCCTTGTCTGTCTGTGGCCTGCCCATGGACGAATTTCATTTCGCGGGATTCTTGCCGGGCAAAACGGCCGCACGGCAAAAACAGCTGCAAACGCTGGCTGCTGAAAATCGCACCATGATTTTCTACGAATCGGTGCATCGGATCGTCGCAACCACCAACGACATGCTCGATGCGTTTGGCGATGGACGGCAGATTTTTATCGGCCGCGAACTAACCAAGCTGCATGAACAATGTGTCAGGACTGACCTGCGAGAAGCGGCAGCAATGCTTGAAGATGGCCGAATACCGCTCCGCGGGGAGTTTGTGCTGGTGGTCGAGGGCCGCGCCACTACTGTCGAGCCGCTCCTGGAGATCAGCACCGAGCATCTGCTGCGGGTGCTGAGGGCGGCATTGCCGGGGAAGCAGGCAGTTGCGATCGCCGCCTCACTGAGTGGCCGGGGAAAAAATGCGCTGTATCGGCAAATGCTGGCGCTTAATGCGGACAAACATTCCGCTTAATGCGCCCACGATCCTGCAATACAGTACTATTCGGTCTGAGAAAGTGAGAGTCGGCCAGGCAATCGCTGGATTCGCAAGAATCCGGAGGAAAGTCCGGGCTCCACAGGGCAGGGCGCCAGGTAACGCCTGGAGGGTGCGAACCCATGGAAAGTGCCACAGAAAACATACCGCCTAAGCGCCTGGCGCCGGTAAGGGTGAAAAGGTGCGGTAAGAGCGCACCGCGCGAGTGGCAACACGTCGCGGCACGGTAAACCCCGCCTGGAGCAAGACCAAATAGGGGAGTGCGCAGGCTTAACCGCCTGCACCGCGTGCCTGAGCGGACTCCCGGGTAGGTTGCTAGAGGCAGTCGGCGACGGCTGTCCCAGATGAATGATTGTCCACGACAGAACCCGGCTTATGGCCGGCTCTTTCTTTCTCTTTAATTAATGGTCAAAAAAAGCCATTCATGGCTTTTTTGACATCGCTATTCGAACGCCGCTCTCGCGCATCCGTCTCAATTGTGGGCGAGATATCAAGTCTGGAAAACTCTGCCAGAAACAGCTCGCTTCGCGACATTTAGACGTCCTGTCTGGCAACGTGGTTTTCGAATAGCGCCCATTTTCGATGGCCTGTAGCCATCGAAAAAGGTGGTACATCCTTGAACCGAACGCCACCCGCCGAAAACCAGGATCATCCGTCTCGTTGCCACGGCTTTGCGAACAAAGCCATCCCTGGTTTTTCAACATACTTGTCGAATTACGGAGATTTTCGACAATCTGGCAAGGCCCGGTAACGTTTGCCCGGTGCTAGCGCGGTCGATCGCTAATGTCGCGGTAATAACTGTGCGTGCCAGTACTGTCGCCGTTTGCCGACCCGTTTTTCATGTTTTATCGAGGAAACAGCCTTAACTCGTTGATTTATAGCTCCTAAAGTTTGCCACAATTCGCCAGAATTCAGCCACCGAATAGCCCCTAAGTCCCTGTACAACAACAAATATTCGGAATATTTGGTTGACGGTGAAGAATCGCCCGAATATAGTGTTGAAAAGTGGAAAAAAGTGGGAGGAAATGGGTTAATGCGGACATCGAGCGATCAGAGTCGATACCGCTCCCATCAAAATAACAGTGTTCCGTGGGGCCACCAAAGTCACGTTGGACGCCAAAGGGCGTTTCGCCATTCCGACGCGATATCGGGAGCGCATTGCTGCGCGTTGCGACGGCCAGTTGATCGTCACGGTCGACAAGGATTACTGCCTCCTTATTTATCCGTATCCGGATTGGGAAGAGATCGAGCGCAAGCTGATGCGTTTGCCGAGCCTGAACAAGAGGGCGCGTCGTCTGCAGCGGCTGATGGTAGGTCATGCAACGGAAATCGAGATCGATCGGCACGGGCGAATCCTGTTGTCGCGTGAATTGCGTGAATTTGCGGATCTTGGCCGCCAGGCGGTACTGATCGGACAGGGTAACAAGTTTGAATTGTGGGACGAAGAGCGGTGGAACGTGAAACGAGATGAGTGGCTGAGCGATGAAGACGAAACAGATCTGCCAGCGGAGCTTGAGTCGCTGTCTCTGTAAATACGTTCCTGCGGGGTGAACAAAGAACTGCAAAGTAGTCGCACGCATGTGCCGGTTCTTCTGGATGCAGTGATTGCAGGCCTGAATTTGCACCAGGACGGCTTGTATATCGACGCAACATTTGGTCGGGGCGGTCATAGCCTGGCCATATTGAACCAGTTGGGGCCAGCAGGGCGACTGTTGGCGATTGACCGCGATCCACAGGCGATTGACGCCGTTACGGACGCTATGAAAAGCGATCCGCGATTCGAATTGATGCAGGGCGAGTTTTCGGAATTAAAAGAATATGCGAATAAGAGAAACCTACTCGGAAAAGTGGACGGCCTGTTACTCGATCTGGGGGTCTCGTCACCACAACTGGATGAGGCCGAACGCGGCTTCAGTTTCCAGTCCGACGGACCACTGGACATGCGTATGGACCCGACCACAGGGAGCAGCGCTGCCGACTGGCTTGCAAACGTTAAAGAAAGGGAATTAAGAAAGGTGTTGTTCGAATTCGGTGAAGAGCGGTTTGCCAATCGCATTACAAAAGCGATTGTGGCTGCGCGCGCTTCGCAGCCAATTCGCCGCACCGCTGAGCTTGCCAGGATTGTCAGCGAAGCAGTTCCCTCTCGCGGGCTAAAGCGGCACCCGGCAACAAAGACCTTCCAGGCAATCCGAATTCGCATCAACGATGAGTTGCAGCAGCTCGAACAGGCATTGCGGGCAACTGCTGACTTGTTACGACCAGGCGGTCGGTTGTGCGTGATCAGTTTCCATTCGCTGGAAGACCGGCGCGTCAAACGTTTCATGCGGGAGGCCTCTCGTGAAGCAGAACCTTTTCGTGGGCTCCCTCAAGTACCTGAGGAGCATAGACCGCCATTCAAGCTCGTTGGCAAGATGATCAGCGCGACTGATGCGGAAATTCAATCCAACGTGCGTGCGCGCAGTGCACGTTTGCGCGTTGCGGAGCGATTGTGATGGAACTCGGAAAGTCCGGACAGCCATTGTTGCTGACGATGATCTTCGCTGCCGGTTGTGTGCTGTCAGCGCTCGCTCTGATCTATGCGAAGCATGAGTCACGCAAGTTGTTTGTTGAACTGGAACAACTGACGACCAATCGCGATGAGCTCAACATCGAATGGGGTCAGTTGCAAATTGAGCAAAGTACCTGGGCAACACATGCGCGTATTGAGCGTGTAGCGCGGGAGGAGTTGTCGCTTTCGCGACCGGAATCGACGGAAATTTACGTAATTGAACGCCAATGAGTCGCGGAGCAAAAACAAAACATCAAACGGCACGAAGATTCTCAAGCAGATTGTCGCTGGTGATCGCGTTCTTCGCGCTGTTCGCCATATCGTTGCTGGCGCGCGCTGTGCAGCTGCAGGTTTTTACTAAGGACTTCCTCAATCAACAGGCAGACACGCGTCATCTGCGCACTGAGAAAATCTCGGCGCACCGCGGATCGATAATGGATCGTAACGGCGAGCCACTCGCAATCAGTACTCCAGTTGACAGTGTCTGGGCGAATCCGACAGAGCTTGTGTCCGCGGTTGATCGCGTGCCGGAATTGGCGCAACTGTTGGGTCTTGATGCAGAGCTGCTCATGCGCCGCATTACGCGCAGCATGGACAAGCAATTCGTCTACCTCAAGCGCCACCTGAATCCAGAGCAGGCGCGCCAGGTTATGGCGCTAAAATTGCCGGGCGTTAATATCTTGCGCGAATACCGTCGCTACTACCCTGCCGGCGAAATAGCGGGCCACCTGGTCGGTTTTACCAACGTCGATGACAATGGCCAGGAAGGGCTCGAGCTCGAATTCAACCACTGGCTCAGCGGCGAATCGGGCTCGAAGCGTGTACTCAAGGATCGGTTGGGCCGTTCTGTCGAGAACGTGGAAAGCATCAAACCGCCAAAGCACGGCAAGGATCTGCGCGCTAGTATCGATTTGCGACTTCAGTACCTTGCCTATCGATCCCTGAAGGCGGCGGTCCAGCAGCACAAAGCGGAGTCGGGGTCGATCGTCATTCTGGATGTCAAAACGGGTGAAGTGCTGGCGATGGTCAATCAGCCGACTTACAACCCGAATGATCGCGCCCAGTACTCGGCGGAGCGATATCGCAACCGCGCGATTACCGACATTTTCGAGCCGGGTTCCAGCATCAAGCCGCTGATACTCGCTGCAGCACTTGAAAGCGGTCGTTACCGTTCCACCAGTATGGTCGACACGTCGCCTGGCTACGTGGTCGTTGGGCCGAAAAAAATTGAGGATTCACGCAATCTGGGCAGGGTGAGCCTGACGACCGTACTGTCGCGCTCCAGCAATGTTGGCGCGACCAAAATAGCAATGTCACTCGAGCCGGATCAGCTGTGGAATGTAATGGCGAAATTCGGCCTGGGCTCACTGACTTCCAGCGGTTTTCCGGGAGAGTCCGCCGGACTGCTGACACACTACAACGACTGGCGAAAAATTAACCAGGCGACACTTGCCTACGGCTATGGCGTCTCAGTGACGCCGCTGCAACTTGCGCAAGCGTATGCGGCACTGGGTGATGCCGGAATTCTGCGGCCGGTTTCACTCGTGAAACTCGATCAGCCCAATGATGGCCAGCAGGTGATCTCAGAAGAAACAGCGACGGCGATCTGCCACATGATGGAAGAAGTCGTGCGCCCGGGCGGGAGCGGCCATGCAGCAAGTGTCGAGGGCTATCGCATTGCCGGCAAAACCGGTACATCGTGGAAGTTCGCCGTGGGTGGCTATTCAGAGGACAAGTACTTCTCGATTTTTGCAGGTCTGGCACCTGCAAGCGATCCGCGACTGGCAGCGGTAATCGTCATTAACGAGCCTACCGGCGACAAATATTACGGCGGCGAAGTCGCGGCACCGGTTTTCTCGGAAGTCATGACCGAATCACTCAGGCTTCTTGCGATCGCGCCAGATGCGCTGCCGGTTGCGCACTCCGGCAGTCTGGTGCAGGCAATGAGTCAATGAGCATGCCGGCAGAGATTCTCACAGCCAACAAAACACTTGCGCAGTTGCTGCGCGGGCTGGGCGACGCTCCTGCGATCGTGCTCACTGGCATCTCAACAGATAGCAGGACTTTGCAAGAGGGCGACGTATTCCTGGCTTGTCAGGGTGCTACGTCACACGGAATCGATTTTCTTGATCAGGCGATAACTGCGAACGTTGCCGCCGTCGTATGGGATTCTGCTACGGCAGCCGACGTCGAATCAGGACTCGGATCCGTACCGATGATTCCCGTCGAGGGTCTCGCCGGTCATATAGGAACGATTGCCAATCGCTGGTTTGATACGCCTTCGCGCAGCGTCCGCATAGCCGCCGTAACAGGGACCAACGGTAAGACCACCGTTGCCTATCTCATCGCCAAATGCCAGCAGCTGCTCGAACACAAATGTGGCTACATCGGCACACTGGGTAGCGGCATCGACGCAATAGAAGGCGCGGGTGGCATGACCACGCCTGCCTGCATTGAATTGAATACATTGCTCGCCGCCTTTCGTGATCAGGGCGTACGCCGTGCCGCAATTGAAGTGTCATCGCACGCGCTGCAACAAAAACGCGTTGACGGTATGTATTTTGACGCGGCTATTTTCACCAACCTTAGCCGCGATCATATTGATTACCACGGCGATATGCGCGCTTACGGTGAGGTCAAGGCAAGACTGTTCCTCGACAACGACATAAATAACCGCATTATTTGTATCGATTCCGAGTTCGGCGCGGAACTTGCTGCTCGTTGCTCAGGCAATGTTATTGCTGTTTCGACGCAGTTGGGCTGGGAAGGTAACGGCACATCCTTTGTACGTGTGTGCAGCGTTGACACCAATGCGGCGGGTTCGAGAATTTCAATAGCAAGTTCCTGGGGGTCTGCAGAGATTGACCTGCAGTTACCAGGAGAATTCAACGTGACGAATGCGCTCGAGGTTCTCGCGCTGCTGCTCTCCTGGGATACTCCGCTGGATGATGCCTGTGCGGTCCTTGGCCAGGTATCGGCACCGCCGGGACGAATGGAATTGGTCAAACCCGGCCAGCACGAGCAGTTACCAGCCGTCTATATCGATTACTCGCACACTCCGGCAAGCCTTGAGGCCGCACTCAATGCATTGCGGGCGCATTGCGTCGGCGAGTTGTGGTGCGTATTTGGCTGCGGTGGCGACAGGGATCGCGGCAAACGACCGTTGATGGGTGAAATCGCAAGGCGACTTGCCGATCACGCCATTGTCACCAACGACAACCCGCGTTCGGAAGCGCCCGCACAAATAGTTGCTGACATCACGGCGGGCATGGGCAGTGACGCCGTTGTGATCGAGGATCGCCGTGCGGCCATCGCGCATGCCGTCTCTGTTGCGGGCAGCAATGACATCGTTCTGGTAGCGGGCAAAGGTCACGAGAATTATCAGATCATTGGTGAGCAGCGAGAAGTCTTTTCAGATCTTGAAACTGCTGCGGCAAGTCTGCTGACGCGGCTGCACGAAGTTGCGGCCGGGAAATGATGGAGAGCACTTTGGTATATGCAGCTGAATCGATGCAGGGCACTCTTCACGGCGAAAACGTCACTTTTCGTGGTGTCAGCAGCGATTCGCGGACGTTGCGATCCGGTGAATTGTTTTTTGCGTTACAAGGACCAAATTTTGACGGTAGTGAATTCGTTTCGATGGCACAGGAACGACAGGCTGCCGGCGCCGTTGTGCAGAAAATGGTGACTACCGAGCTGCCCATTATCGTCGTTGACGATACGTTGAAAGCGCTTGGCAAGCTGGCAGCAGACTGGCGTAAGCAAATGCCGGCACGCGTTATCGGCATTACCGGCAGTAACGGCAAGACCACACTCAAGGAACTGGTCGCCAGTTGTTTGTCGCTCTCTGCAAACACGCTCGCGACACTTGGTAACCTGAACAATGAAATAGGCATGCCGTTGATGCTGTTGCGGCTCGCGCCGGAGCATCGCTACGCGGTTATCGAAATGGGTGCGAACCACGCCGGCGAGATCGCTTACCTGACGTCGCTGGCGATGCCGGAAGTGGTCGCGATTACCAATGCTGCACCGGCCCACCTGGAAGGGTTTGGCTCGCTGGAGGGCGTAGTCAAAGCCAAGGCCGAAATTCTGCAGGACGCTGCTCGGCCGCAATTTGCAATTCTGAATGCGGACGATGAGTCCTACCCGTTCTGGCTGGCGAAGGTCAGCGACGCGACAGTCCTGAGTTTCGGCTTTGCGCCGGCGGCAGATATTCGCGCCAGTGATGTCGTCGCGACAAAAGAAGGCTCGACATTCGCTTTGCATATGCCGGGTGGTGATTTGCAAATCGACTTGCCGTTGCAGGGCGTGCACAACGTCATGAATGCTTGTGCAGCCGCTGCAATTGCTTGTGCGCTGGATATAGACGCGGCACAAATTAAAAAGGGTCTCGAAACGGTGCAGCCGGTTGGCGGTCGACTGCAGCCGGTCAGATCGGCTTGTGGTGCAACGCTTTACGACGATAGTTACAACGCGAATCCTCTGAGCGTTGCCGCCGCAACCGCGTTTCTCGCCAGCCAGTCGGGTGACACCTGGCTGGTGCTTGGCGACATGGCTGAGCTTGGCAGCGAAGCAGCAGCACTACACGCCCAGAGTGGCAGCCTCGCCAAAAAAATGGGCGTCAAGCATTTGTTGGCGACGGGCGAATTGTCGCGCCATGCGGTCGATGCATTTGGCAACGGCGGGCAGTGGCTCGCAACGGTCGACGACATCGTAGACGAGTTGCAGCGGTCATTGTCCGGCGATGAATTTGTTCTCGTCAAGGGCTCACGCTCCATGGGAATGGAGCACGTTGTCAATGCATTGCGCGCGTCTGTGGACGTGGCGGGAGGCACCTGAGCATGTTGCTGTATCTGACTGAATACCTGGCCCAGTTCGAATCAGGCTTCAATGTCTTCAGCTATCTCACCATGCGCGCAATTATGGGGGCGCTGACGGCACTCATCCTGTCGTTCGTCATCGGTCCGAAAATGATTGCCAAACTCAGCGTGAATCAGGTCGGTCAGCCGATTCGTGAGTCTGGTCCGGCAACGCACTTGCCTAAAGCGGGCACACCCACCATGGGTGGTGCTCTGATATTGAGCGCGATCGTCGTGAGCACGGTGCTCTGGGCAGATCTTGAAAATCGCTATATCTGGGTAGTGCTGTTTGTAACGCTGTCCTTCGGCGTCATCGGCTATATCGACGACTACCGCAAGTTGATATTGCAGGATCCGGCCGGGATGTCAGCGAAGCAAAAAATCTTCTGGCAAACATCAGCAGCTTTGGTTGCTGCAATTGCGCTGTACATGATGGCCACCAGCGACACGAGCACGTCATTACTAATTCCCTATTTCAAGGATCTGGCTGTGCCGCTTGGCAAGTGGCAGATTGTCGTTACGGTTCTTTTTATTGTTGGCTTCAGTAATGCCGTCAATCTGACCGACGGGTTGGATGGGCTGGCAATCATGCCAACGGTTCTGGTCGGTGGGGCGCTTGGCCTGTTTGCCTATGTGACCGGAAATGTAAATTTCTCTGAATATCTGGATATTCCCTACGTTGCCGGGACTGGTGAGATTCTCGTCTTCTGCGCGGCACTTGCCGGCGCGGGACTCGGATTTCTCTGGTTTAACACGTATCCGGCGCAGGTATTCATGGGCGATATTGGTGCACTTTCGCTTGGTGCAGCTCTGGGTGTTGTAGCGGTCGTCGTTCGGCAGGAAATTGTACTCGCCATCATGGGTGGAGTTTTTGTCGTCGAAACTGTGTCGGTCATAATTCAGGTGGCTTCCTTTAAGCTCACCGGCCGACGTGTGTTCCGAATGGCGCCGCTACATCACCATTTTGAATTGAAAGGCTGGGCTGAGCCGAAAGTCATTGTCCGGTTCTGGATAATTACGGTCATCCTGGTGCTGATCGGTCTGGCGAGCCTGAAAATCCGATGATCGCCGGAGCCAAAAAGAAGCGTGTATCGCGCCGGAAACCGGCGCAGAAAAAGCAGGTGGATCTCGTCTTCGGGCTTGGTGCGACCGGCTTGTCGGTGGCTCGATTTCTGCAACGCAAACAGATCAAGGCGACCTTCGTAGACAGTCGCGAGGATCCGCCCGGGCTCTCGGAGTTGGCGCAAATCAGCCCCGGCGCCAAAATCATTCTGGGTGACGTGTCAGACAAGTTACTGAAAAATGTCGCACGAATAATCGCCTCCCCTGGAATTACCGACAGTGAACCACTGCTGTGTGCTGCTCGCGAGAAAGGCATCGAAATCGTCAGCGATATTGAGCTGTTTGCACGCGATGCCGAGGCGCCGTTTGTTGCAATAACAGGCTCGAATGGCAAAAGTACCGTGACCACCCTGGTGTCGCTAATGTGTGATGCAGCGGGCGTCAATGGTCTGGCCGGAGCAAACCTTGGTGAACCGGCACTGGATCTGCTCGATGCAGATAAGCCGGATTTCTTCATCCTGGAATTATCCAGTTTTCAGTTGCAACGAACACTTGACCTGCCAGCGAAGATTGCCGTGCTGTTGAACATATCACCGGATCATCTCGACTGGCATGCAAGCGTTGAGCAATATCGCAGCGCGAAATACCGAATTTTCGAACAGGCGGAGTCTGCAGTCATTAATCGTGCAGACGAAGATGTCGGCAAGCATCTTGCCAAAGACATGCTGCGTATCAGCTTCGGACTTGATGCTCCTGCCGAAGGACAGTATGGGCTGATCGAGGATGAAGGTGAGCAATTCCTGGCGCGCGGCGACCAGTTGCTCTTGTCGGGCGCGGATATAGCGATGGTTGGCACCCACAACCAGGCCAATGCACTCGCAGCACTTGCAACCGGTGAACTCATGGGTCTGCCCATGTCGGCCATGCTGCAGGTACTGAATGAATTTCCAGGCTTGCCACATCGCATGCAATTCGTCGGCCACAAAGGTCGCGCAGATTTCATCAATGACTCCAAAGCGACCAATGTCGGTGCAGCAATCGCATCGGTTGATTCGATCGATGGGCGGGTTGTCCTGATAGCAGGCGGCCAGGGCAAAGGTGGTGACTTTGCAGAACTGGCAAGATCGGTATTCGGCAAACTGCGGGTTGCGATCCTGATTGGTGAGGACGCGAATTTGCTGGAGGAAGCATTTGTTGATCTGGCACCCAGCGAGCGTGCGGACGATATGCACGCTGCCGTCGTCATGGCCGCGGAGCTTGCCGGGGAAGGCGATACCGTTTTGCTCGCACCTGCATGTGCAAGCTTCGACCAGTATCCGAATTATCAAAAACGCGGTGAAGATTTCTGTCGTGCGGTGGAGGCATTGGCGCAATGACAGTCAATAGCATAACCATGCCATTCCCGGTACGGCTGCGCACGCCACTGCGCATCGACCCGGTCCTCTTTGGGCTCGTGTTGACCCTGTTGCTCGGTGGCATGGTAATTCTTGCCTCGGCGTCTATTTCGATTGCCGACAACGCAACCAACAACCCGTTTTTCTATGTCGGGCGACAGGCGGTTGCGGCGCTCATTGGTCTTACAGCGGGTTTTGTCTGCCTGTTCATTCCGATGCGTTTCTGGAGCAACCTGGGTCCGCTGATGTTGCTGATCGGGCTGGCTTTGCTGCTGATTGTTTTGCTGCCAGGTGTTGGCTACACGGTCAACGGCTCGACCCGTTGGTTGCGCTTTGGTTTCATCAACCTGCAGGTGTCGGAGCCTGCGCGCCTGTGCCTGATTATTTACCTTGCCGGATACCTGGTTCGACGGAACAAATCATTGCGTGAACAATTCACAGGCTTCCTGCGGCCAATGCTGGTACTGAGCCTGGCCTGTGCGCTGTTGCTTGCGGAACCCGATTTTGGTGCTGCCATCGTGCTGCTGACAACGGCGTTGGCAATGCTGTTTGTGGCCGGCGCACGCTTTCGCGATTTCTTTCTTTTCTTCGGCGCGACAGTCTTATCAATGGTGACCCTTGCCCTTACCTCGCCGTATCGACTGAAGCGACTGACCGGCTTCCTGGATCCGTGGTCGGATCCTTATGATTCCGGGTTTCAGCTAACGCAGTCACTGATCGCAATCGGCAGGGGCGAGTGGCTTGGCGTTGGGCTTGGTAGCGGTGTGCAAAAATTATTTTACCTGCCCGAGGCGCACACAGATTTCGTGTTTGCGGTGTTTGCGGAAGAGTTCGGACTTCTCGGTACAGTGGTCCTGATCGCACTTTTCCTGGGTTTGCTGTGGCGCATATTCACGCTCGGTATTCGTGCCGCAAAGTCGGAGCGGTTTTTCGAAGCGTATCTGGCAATCGGCCTGGGCACCTGGCTTGGCCTGCAGGCATTTATCAATGTCGGTGTGAACATGGGTATGTTGCCAACAAAAGGACTCACCCTGCCGCTGATCAGTTACGGCCGTAGCAGCATGATTGTTGCGTTGGTGAGTATTGGTTTGTTGCTCAGGATTCATCATGAACTGGTGGTAGATGCAAGGCCGGCAAACACCAAACAGAAATCACGGAACCGACGCAAATGAGCGGCCGCAGCAACAATCGCCCGATTTTGGTGATGGCTGGCGGAACCGGCGGACATGTCTATCCGGCGCTGGCGGTTGCACACGCTTTGCAGCAACACTCGCGTGACATTGTCTGGTTGGGCACACACCGTGGTATCGAATCACGCGTGGTGCCGGCTGCTGGAATCGAAATTGAGTGGATAAGTGTCGCTGGCTTGCGCCACAAGGGCGCGCTGGCACTTCTGGCGGCGCCTTTTCGCCTGAGCCTTGCATTGGTTCAATCCTTGCGCGTCATGTTCCGCCATCGCCCGGCTGCAGTACTCGGTATGGGCGGTTTTGTAAGCGGCCCTGGAGGTCTCGCCGCCTGGCTCACCCGCCGCCCACTACTTATTCACGAACAAAATGCTGTTGCCGGCTTAACGAATCGTCTTCTGGCGCGTCTTGCCCGGGTTGTGCTGCAAGCCTTCCCGGGCAGTTTTTCCGCCTCAGTAAAAACGGAAACCGTTGGTAACCCGGTGCGTGCCGATATCGCGGCACTCGATGAGCCGACGGCTCGCTACGGCGACCGTGCCGGGCCGCTGCGGTTATTGGTCCTCGGTGGCAGTCAGGGCGCGCTTGCCCTGAACCGTGCTGTACCTGCGGCTCTCGCGTTGTTGCCGCAGAGCATGCGCCCACGTGTGCGCCACCAGGCCGGAGAACGGACCCTGGAAACGGCTGGCAAGGCTTACGCCGGGCACGGCATAGAAGTGGAGCTCTGTCCTTTTATAGAAGATATGGCCGCGGCCTACGCCTGGGCAGACCTGGTCGTTTGTCGGGCCGGAGCGCTAACCGTGGCGGAGCTGTCCGCGGCCGGTCTGCCTGCCATTTTTGTGCCCTATCCCGCTGCCGTAGACGATCACCAGACCGCTAATGCTCGTGGCATGGTTGCAGCCGGAGCAGCTGCGGTTCTGCAAGAAAGTGAATTGAGCGACCAGTCTCTGGCCGACCTGCTGCGCGAATGGCTGGTGAGCCGCGATGGCTTGCTCAGGAGAGCGCAGCAAGCGCGCTCACTGGCGCAACCCGATGCGCTGAGGCGCATTACAACCCTGTGTCTTGAAGCTGCCGGCGAACCTGGGAGTGCTGCAACATGATCAAACGTATGCGCCGCATAAACCGCGTACATTTTGTCGGTATCGGCGGTTCGGGCATGTCTGGCATTGCTGAGGTGATGTTGAGCCTTGGCTACCAGGTGCAGGGATCTGACCTGAAGAGCAATGCCCAGGTCAAACGACTGCAGAGCCAGGGCGCAACAGTATTTATCGGTCATGATGCCGACAATATTCGTGATGCAGATGCGGTGGTCGTATCCAGCGCAGTCGACGAAACCAATCCAGAAGTTGCAGCGGCGCGGGATGCATTGCTGCCGGTCGTGCCACGTGCAGAGATGCTTGCTGAGTTGATGCGATTTCGCTATTCGATTGCGGTCGGCGGCACACATGGCAAGACAACGACCACCAGCCTGGTCGCCAGCGTCCTGGCAGAGGGCGGGCTTGATCCGACCTTCGTCATCGGCGGACGCCTGAAAAGCGCTGACGCAAATGCACGCCTTGGCCAGGGCGAATACCTGGTTGCCGAAGCAGACGAGAGTGACGCTTCTTTCGTGCACCTGAAACCGATGCTGGCAATTGTGACCAACATCGATGCGGATCATATGTCGACTTACGACGGCGACATGGACAAGTTACGCAGCAGTTTCGTCGAGTTTTTGCACAACCTGCCATTCTACGGATTGGCGATATTGTGTGCCGATGATCCGGGCATCGGCGCAATTCTGGGCAGCGTCGGACGATCAATTGTTACTTACGGCGTGGAAAACGAAGCCGACGTAAGGGCAGAAAATATCAAATTCGCCGAAGGTCAGTCCACCTTCGATGTCGTTCGGGTTGATCGCGAAGAACCGCTGAAAATAAAACTGCAGTTGCCGGGATTGCACAATGTGCAAAACGCACTGGCTGCGATCGCCGTTGCGGGTGAACTACAAATCAGCGACCAGGCAGTTGTTGATGCGCTGGACAAGTTTGAGGGTATCGACCGGCGTTTCCAGATTAACGGCGAAGTTCGTACCAGCAAGGGTAAAGTCCTGCTGGTCGATGACTACGGACATCACCCGACCGAAATCGCAGCAACACTTGCTGCCGCGCGTGCAGGCTGGCCAACGCGACGCATTGTGCTGGCGTTCCAGCCACATCGTTACTCCAGAACAAGGGACTTGCTGGACGACTTTGCTGCAGTGCTCAGCACGGCAGACGTACTGGTTGTGCTCGAAGTTTATGCGGCCGGCGAAGATCCCATTGCCGGCGCGGACGGCCGGGCGATTGCCCGCGCAGTCAGAAGCCGCGGCGGCGTCGAGCCGGTCTTCGTCGAATCACTTGAAGATCTCGTGCCGGTCCTCGAGGGCTTGCTCGAGGAAGGTGATCTGCTGTTGACGATGGGTGCCGGGGACATTGGTGCATTTTCCGCGTCCTTGCCTGCGTTTCTCGAGCGCGCCAATCCTCTCAAGGTGCTTAAGTGAAGTCACAGACCTTAACATTCGCCTGCAATCCTCGCGGGGTGCTGAAATGATGGCCGTGCAGACGAGTCCGGCGGTATGCGGTGAAATCAGGAAGAATGAGCCCATGAGTCGCCACACGTCGTGGCGCGTCGGTGGGCCGGCTGAGCTTTTTTACAAACCTGCGAACCTTGACGACTTGTCGTTGTTCCTGGAAAGCCTTGATAGCGATGTAGAGATTTTCTGGTTCGGACTTGGCAGTAACTTGCTGGTGCGTGACGGTGGACTGTCCGGCGTGGTAATTGCCGCATCCGGAATCTTCACAGAACTGGAGAAAACCGGCGAGCAGACCGTAACCGTCGGCGGTAGTGTGCCGTGCACGCAGCTTGCCAGGCAATGTATCCGCTGGGGTCTTGGCCCATCTGAGTTTTTTGCCGGCATTCCCGGCCTGTTCGGTGGCGCATTGGCAATGAATGCGGGCGCTCATGGTGGCGAAACCTGGGAGCGGGTGACCTCAGTCAAGACGATCGATCGGCATGGCCAGGTGCACGTACGCGATAAAGACGAATACTCGATCGCCTATCGACAAGTCGAGGGGCCACAAGACGAGTGGTTCGTGGGCGCGGACCTGATTTTCGATGCAGATGTCAGTCCGAGCATGGGCACGCTCAAAGAAATGCTGGCGCGGCGCAGGGATACGCAACCGCTGGGCCAGCTCAGTTGTGGCTCGGTATTTCGCAATCCGCCGGGCGATCACGCAGCCCGGCTGATCGAAGCTGCGGGCCTCAAGAACTTCCGTATTGGCGATGCCGAAGTATCGGCCAAACACGCCAATTTCATCATCAATCGTGGTCAGGCGAGCGCACTCGACATCGAAAGCCTGATTGCGCATGTACAGCGAACCGTTTTGCATTTCCACGATGTCGAGTTGCACCGGGAAGTTCACATTGTCGGGAAACAACTGCAGTGAATTCACTCGCACATGAAAATCGAATCGTGATAAGCGAGCCTTCCGATTTTGGTCGTGTTGCCGTGATGTATGGCGGCTTCTCAAGTGAACGAGAAGTGTCCATCAACAGCGGGAAAGCCGTTCTGCAGGCCCTTAAGCGAAGAGGTGTCGACGCCGTTGCCTGGGATCCGGCCGAAAAAAACCTGGCAGAGTTTGCCAGTGTAGGTTTCGATCGCGTGTGGATCGCGCTGCATGGACCGGGCGGTGAAGACGGTGCGCTGCAGGGTGCGCTGGAGTGGTTAAACACGCCATTTACCGGCAGTGGTGTCATGGCATCGGCTCTGGCGATGGACAAAGTCAGGAGCAAGAAGTTGTTTCGCTCCGCCAATATCAACACACCGGATTACGTAGTCGCCGAGTCACCGGGCGATGCGAATCTTGCAGTCGTGGAATTTGGCTTTCCGCTGGTGGTCAAGCCCACCGGCCAGGGTTCGAGCGTCGGTATGAGCAAGGTATTCGAGGTCGCAGAATTGCCTGCCGCTATGGAGCTTGCGCTGAGCTTTGCCGGCCCCGCGCTGGTCGAACGCTGCGTTGTGGGGATTGATTCAACGGTCGCTGTGCTGCAGGGACAACCGTTGCCGAGCATCCGGATCGAGACGCCGCGCGTATTTTATGACTATCGCGCCAAATACGAGTCGGAAAACACACAGTATCACTGTCCCGGATCAGACGACGCGCAACTCGAGCAACAACTTCATGATCTGGCGCTTGCAGCATTTACCGAACTGGGGTGTTCCGGCTGGGGTCGCGTCGATTTCATGACCGGCGGCGATGGTGTGCCACAAGTCCTGGAGGTCAACACCATTCCGGGAATGACCAGTCACAGCCTGGTGCCGATGGCGGCGAAGGCAGCCGGTATGGATTTCGCCGAATTGTGCTGGCGAATCCTTGAAACGAGTATTGCTGAAAACACTGCCTATGTACCCATAGAGGTGGCTGCAAATGACGCGTAAGCAAACTCAGGCGAAACGCCGCAAGCAGAAAAGCACCCGGCAAATCAGCTTGCCAACGTTGCCGGTACGCAAGCTGTCGGTCATGTTGCTGGCGGGTGCGGTCGTAGCACTCTGCTACCAGTTCAGCGCCGGGCTGCTGGACCAGCCGATTCGCTCGATCACGATAGAGGGGCCGTTTCAACGTGCCAGCGCACTGCAGATTGAGGAGTCGATCAGCGATGAGCTTGCGGCCGGATTCTTTGGCGCGAACCTTAAGGTCATGCAAAAACGAATTGTCGCCTTGCCATGGATAGACCAGGCAAATGTCGCGCGACGCTGGCCGGGAAAACTTGAAATCAGCGTAACGGAACAGATTCCGGCCGCAGTCTGGGGTGAAAGCGGCCTACTCAATACTCACGGTGACTTGTTTGTTACTGATGTCCGCCATGTGCCCGCAGAATTGCCGCGTCTAAGCGGGCCAGAAGGTCAGTTTGCGATGGTTGCAGCGCGCTATCTGCAGATCAGGGAGCAACTTATTCCGCTTGGTCTGGGCGTTCGGCGCGTGCAGGTGGATGCCCGTGGTGCATGGCAAATGACATTGCAAAATGGCGTCGAAATTCGCTTCGGGCGGCGCGACGTAGAAGCAAGAACGCAACTGTTTCTCGACGTTGCGGCGAGCATTATTTCCAGTCGCGAGTCCGAAATCGATTTTGTCGACATGCGTTACAGCAACGGCTTCACGATTGGCTGGAAAGATGGCACGCCGGCCGAAAATCCTGCAGCGTTTGGACAGGAAATGGTTGCAGGGCGACTGGCGATAACAGGGTTAACCGAGTGAACAGGACAAGCGAAAAAAACCTCATTGTCGGACTCGATATTGGTACCTCGAAAGTTGTCGCTATCGTTGGCGAAGTCAGCGACGAGGGCAACATCGAAGTCGTTGGCATTGGTTCGCATCCATCGCGGGGCCTGAAGAAGGGTGTGGTGGTCAATATTGAGTCGACCGTGCATTCGATCCAGCGTGCAGTGGAGGAAGCCGAGCTGATGGCCGGTTGTGACATTCATTCCGTCTACACCGGCATCGCAGGCAGTCACGTGCGCAGTCTCAATTCACACGGCATCGTCGCGATTCGTGACAAGGAAGTCAGTGGCGGAGACGTCGATCGCGTGATTGACGCTGCGAGAGCGGTTGCGATTCCTGCGGATCAAAAGATTCTGCATATTCTGCCGCAGGAATTTATTATCGATTCCCAGGAAGGAATTCGTGAACCGATTGGTATGTCCGGGGTTCGACTCGAGGCGAAAGTGCACATGGTCACCGGCGCCGTGAGTGCCTCACAAAATATCGTCAAGTGTATACAGCGCTGTGGCCTTGAAGTCGACGACATCGTTCTGGAACAACTGGCATCGAGTTATTCGGTTCTTACCGATGACGAAAAGGAACTGGGAGCCTGCATCGTCGACATCGGTGGCGGTACAACTGATATAGCCGTATTTCTCGGTGGCGCAATTCAGCATACGGCGGTTATCCCGATTGCCGGTGACCAGGTGACCAACGACATTGCAGTCTCGATGCGTACACCGACGCAATACGCCGAGGAAATCAAGATCAAATACGCTTGTGCGTTGTCACAACTCGCCAATCCGGATGAAACGATCGAAGTACCGAGTGTCGGCGAGCGGCCGCCGCGGCGGTTGGCCAGGCAGACGCTTGCCGAGATAGTTGAGCCACGATTTGAGGAGTTGTTTGGCCTGGTTCGCGACGAGCTGCGGCGGAGTGGCTTCGAAGAATTGATTGCCGCCGGAGTAATTATCACTGGTGGTAGCGCGAAGATGGAAGGTGCCGTTGAGCTGGCCGAAGAAGTATTTCACATGCCGGTGCGTCTCGGCTCTCCCCAGTATGTCGATGGATTGGTGGAGGTAGTTCGCAACCCTATTTATGCGACCGGTGTTGGTTTACTGCTCTACGGCTACGAAAGCATGACGAGGCGTGGGCAACGGAACACGCCGATCTCCGGGAGCATAGGAGATTTACTGGGGCGTATGAAATCCTGGTTTCAGGGAAAGTTTTAGCAGGGTCGATGCAACGAAAATGCATCGGTAATTTTTAACGAGTGAGTATTGCAATAGCAAAGTACTGAGCGGAGGTACGTAAATGTTTGAACTAATGGATGCGCATAGCCAGAGCGCTGTCATCAAAGTCATCGGTGTCGGCGGGGGTGGCGGCAACGCAGTCGCCCACATGGTGAATGCGGGAATCGAGGGGGTCGATTTCATTTGTGCCAATACGGATGCACAAGCGCTCAACAGCGCCCGTGTTCGTACGGCGCTGCAAATCGGCTGCAACATAACCAAGGGGCTGGGCGCAGGAGCGGATCCTGACATTGGCCGACAGGCGGCCATGGAAGATCGCGATCGCATACAGGAAGTGATCGAGGGTGCCGACATGCTCTTTATTACGGCCGGCATGGGCGGTGGTACCGGTACCGGTGCAACGCCAATCGTTGCCCAGGTTGCGAAAGAACTGGGAATCCTGACGGTTGCTATTGTCACCAAGCCGTTCGATATGGAAGGTCGCAAGCGCACCCTGATAGCGGAACAGGGAATCGGGGAACTCGGCAAGTATGTCGATTCACTCATTACCATTCCTAATGAGAAGCTGTTGAGCGTGCTGGGCGGCGATACAACCTTGCTGGACGCATTTCGTGCCGCGAATCAGGTTCTTCAGGGTGCCGTACAGGGCATCGCTGAGCTGATCACCTGCCCGGGCCTGATCAACGTCGATTTTGCTGACGTACGTACGGTGATGGCAGAAATGGGTATGGCGATGATGGGTTCCGGAACCGCATCCGGTGAAGATCGCGCTCGCGAAGCTGCTGAGGCAGCAGTCTCGAGTCCCTTGCTGGAAGATATAGATCTTGCCGGGGCGAATGGCATCCTCATTAACGTTACCGCCGGAATGGATCTGTCGATCGGCGAGTTCCAGGAAGTTGGCGCTACGATCAAGGAATATGCATCAGACAATGCAACCGTCGTCATTGGCACGGTGATCGATCCTGAAATGAACGACCAGATCCGCGTTACCGTGGTTGCCACCGGTCTTGGCCAGCAGGCCATGCAAGCGGGATCGCCAATGCGCGTTGTCAAGCGACCGAGCGCTGCCATCGAACCCAATTACCAGCAACTCGACAAGCCGACTGTGCAGCGCCAGCGCGCGGTCGGTGACGGGCTGGAAGAGGGTGGATTGCAGGAAGAGTTGCTTGATATTCCTGCGTTTTTGCGCCGCCAGGCTGACTAGGCACCAGGCCCGGAAGGCACCTGGCGCCCAGGCCGTGTGTAACTCACTCAGCGC
>SMUY01014679.1_pt1 | contig 22266 bp, 15 predicted proteins | sample 2456441 | NCBI WGS metagenome assembly SMUY01 (sample SAMN11095931, study PRJNA526329) | marine sediment metagenome | biome: Marine sediment; feature: Surficial sediment; material: Deep marine sediment; isolation source: Hadal surficial sediment | place: Pacific Ocean | collected 2014-11 | depth...
GTCAGACCCCGTGCCCTCCGAGGCGCGTGACATGGAGCGACAGATGAGGGGCGCCCGAAGCTTCACCGGGTTCCTCGACGGGTAGTCCTCAGGCGCCGGACGTCGTCGCCTTACTGTGATCCCTCCGCCTTGGCATGTTCGTTGACCCGCTCGACGGTCAGGATGTTCGTCATCGCGTAATTGCCCTCGTGACACGCGTACTCGTAGATGATGTAGTCGTCGAGCCGCGGCATCGGGCGAACGGCGGTCCAGGGGCTGGTGTAGACCGTCGCGTCCTCGATGGTGAACTGGTAGTCGATGCGGTCGTCGCTGACGCGCGTGAAGCGTTCGACCGCGCGTGTGTGCCTGGACGAGGGGAACCGGTGGACCGTCTGGTCGCTGAAGTTCGCGGTCTCGACCACCAGGGTGTTGCCCTCCCAGCGACCGCGTGAGTCGCCATTCCACTGGCGGACGTCGTCGTCGAGCTGCGGGCGCCCATCGAGCGGGATAATCCGCACGTCGTGGATATTCTCGACGCGGATCGCCACGTAGTCGGGTGTCTGGAGGATCTGGTACGTGTTGTTGTAGCCGGTGGAGATCGGCGGCACACCGTGATAGGTGATGCACCGATCCCAGTTGCTGCGGTCCAGCCAGGAGTCACCCGGGTGCGCGCGTCGATAGTCCCGTTGCGCCGCCGCCTGCTCTTGTGTGTTCGGCTTCACCGGCAGCCTGCCGTCGGGAGGATCCACGATCAGCGACGTGCGTAGATCGGCGCTGATCTGGCCACGGTCGAACCAGAGCGCGTTATAGGACCCGACGTCGCCCGGTCTGTCTGGCTGGTCCAGGGTGACCGACAGGTTCCGCTCTGCCGCCTCCTCGGCCGTATAGAACTCCCTGTCCCCCATCGATGCGGGTCGCTGCAGCGGCGTGAGGGACGCATACGACCAGGTGCCGTTCAGGTCCGGGTCCCCCCAGGCTGTGCGCGGCGGCTCACCGCGCTCTGTTGGTGTCTGACTCGCCGCCGCCGCCGGCAGCAACATGACGACGGTGACGACGGTCACGAGCGCCGGGACACATCGTTCGCGCATCTGAGACCTCCTTCTCGTTTCTTGCCGACACCGCCCGGCGGGCCTGCAGGCCTGACCTGCGCCGGTCGAACGGCCCTTGCTGCCGGGGAGTGCGGGGGTGCCCACCGCCCGATACGACAGGCGCCAGCACCATCTGTTGTTCGTTATAAATGTTCTGGACGAGGGTTCTGACCCCTGCTGGCGGTGCCTGGAAATCACTGTATTGGCTGGGCTTCGTGTAGGCTTCGGCCACCTGCTCCACGCTACGCCCGGCCGCACTCCCCTGCTGCGCCTTGCCGACGATGTCGTTGAAGAATCCGCTGAAGCTCACCAGGTCGTCCCACGTCAGCGGCTGGGTGTGATGACCCGGAATGACCGTGTCGACGTTCTGTATTCCGGCGATCGCCTTCATCAGCGTCGACCCGAACTCGACCGCGCTGCCATTCCCGTTGGCGACATCGATGAACGGCAGCCCCTTGCGCTGGAACATATCGCCCGTGTGCACCGTGCGCGCAGCCCTGAATACGACCCACGTGTCGCCGTCGGTGTGGCCACGGCCGAAATAGTACAGGTCAATCTGATCCTGCCCGCTGAAGAGCGACATCCGGTCCGAATAGGTGGTCTTCGGCAGATACTTCGCGTTCTCGCCCTTGAACGCGTCACAGTTCGTCACCGGCTCGCAGGTCGAGCGCGACATCTGGGCGAGCGTGTTCTCGTGCGCCACGAAGTCGACCGTGTCGGGAAACTCGGTGTTGCTGCCGGAGTGGTCGAAGTGGGTATGGGTGTTGATGATCGTCGTGACTGGCTTGTCGGTCACGCTGCGGACCAGGTCGAGAATATCCGGCCCGTAGCCCGCCAGCTTCGTGTCGACGAGCACGACACCGGTGGCCGTCACGAAGACCGCCGTGTTCCCTCCGGTCTGCATATTCCGGCTGTCCGGGTCGTTCAAGAGCACGTAGAGGTTCTGCGCGATCTCCCGCACTTCTGCGATTTCCGGTCGCGGTTGGCGGGCCTCGTAAGTCGCCACCGTCAGGAACCCACACAGCAGCGTGAGGGTTGCCAGGGACGTGCTGCGTCTCATTTGCATCTCCAGACATGCCAGCCGCACGACAGCGTGGCTCGACTATATCATTCGAGGTCGGCGTGAGGCTGGGTGAGATGTCTAGCGATCTGCCGGAGGCTCGAGTCCGCTCGCGACGTAGTGCGCCGGATCAACGCGCGCCACCAGTGGATGCAACATCGAGGGCGGGCTCGTGGCCGCGCCGATCTGGACCGGGGCGCCGACGAAGTGCTGGTAGACCGTCAGCCGGTGCCGTGTGACCGGTGTTGCCGGGGCCACGTGGAACGACGCCTGCCCGGCGCCGTCGAGCGCGATCCGGTAGGTTCCGGGCGCGCTGGCAAAACGGTCCATCGCGAAGGCGACGACCTCCGTCTCACCCTGCAGATGTCCCCAGCCTGCGACCACCGGCCGGGTGGACCCGGTCGTTTCGTACGGTCGTTCCTGGCCTTTCGGACCGGTGTCGACATGCCACCCGGTCTCGCCCCCCACCTCGACGTCGTTCGTCAGGACCACCGAGCTGTCCTCGTTCCGCAGCGATCCGTATGTCCAGCGGTCCGTGCCGAAGTCCCACACCCACGGGCGTGGGCCCAGCGCAAGCGGGCTGTGAAACGACAGCGCGCGCAGCCGCTGCTCGGGGTCGTCGACCGACGCCGTCACCTTGACCCACGACTTGCTGTTCGGCATCTCCACCCTCACCACGAAGGGCACCTCGGCACCGGCTGCAAGCAACACCCGGCCTGAGTACCGAAGCTCGACATAGAGGGGGCCACCCCTGATGACCTCGAACAGCACGCCGGTGTCTCCCCCCAGCTCGTACGCCGTTCCATCGGTGTCCTCGACAGCGAATCCGTTACGACCAGGCCCGATGACCTCACCGCGATAGCTGACCGAGCGGAAGAGCGGCGCCGCGGTCTTGCTGAACGTGACACGGCCGACCTGGATCGCGTCGGCGTCCTCGACAAGCGCGAGCCCGCGACCCGGTCCGGCCTCGGCGCTCACCCCCGGCCCATACTCGACACGATACGCCCGTGTCTCTTGCGGCCCGATGCTGACGTTGAAGTCGACCCTCAGCCACTGCACCGACCGGTCGGGCCAGTGCGAGCCGGCCGAGAACTGGGCCGGTACCTCTTCGTCGTCACGGAGCAGCCTGACCTGGTCGGCCCGGGCTAGGGCCCCCTGTGGGAACGGGACCCGCGCGTTGACGGGGTAACGGGTGCGACGGATCCCGGTGGTCTCCTCGACGTGGAGGCTGACGCTCTGGCCCGCCTGAGCTCCGGCCCCCAGCGTTACGGGGGGACTGAGCGCCACGACGCCGACCGCCGCCACGACCGCGGCCTTGGCCATCAGAGGAAGTCCGGTCAGGCGGTACATACTGGTCGCCACGTGTATGACCGCTCTGATCTCCAGCTTCGGAATGTCCCCGGCCATCAACGCCGATGCTCTTGAATCGTAGTCGAAACCGTCCCGGTCCGCACCGTCTGATCACCGGTTCGTCGGTCGCTGAGCTGGGCTACCGGAGAGCACCTCGACGCGAGAGTGTGCCCCAACTCAGGAGGCACGCGCGAGCGTCGAAACGGTGCACAGGGTTATCATGCAGGAACTCGAACCGAAAGGGGGCTGTGATGACCATTCGTTCGGTGGTGACCGTGTGGTATGTCGTCCTCGGGCTCACCGGGGTGCTGCCGTCCGCGGACACAGCTACGGTGGCGCTTGCAGCCCGTGGTGAAAGTCCTGCTGCAGTCGGCTGGCGCTGCATCCGCCCTGCCTGCGTTGTTCCTCAGTCGAATACTGCCGGGATGCTCCCTCGTCTCGCCTTGCAGGGGCCCGGCGCGACGTCGATCTCGACGACCCTCGGTGCGACGCGCGACTTTTACCACAGACTGCTGGTCGCGCGACAGGTCGCGGGGTCGCTCGGCGATGCCGCCATCGAACGGGCCATCCGCGCAGGTGCGAGCGGGATGCCGCCGCTGGAGCTGACGGATCGCGGTGGGCTGTTCACGGGCGCCGGGAGCGGATATCGGATCATCCTCTACACACCCCACAGCTGGATCGCGCATCTGGCCGAGTCCGCTGCCGCCGACGGTGCAGAACTGTCGGCGGCCGAGATCGGGAACCAGGACCGCGCGCTGGTGCTCCGTGTGTTCGCGTCACCGAGCGCGCCGACGATCGGCTCGTCGAGGGACCGATCCTCATCCGTGCTGCAGGTGGCGCTGCTCGACGAACGACGGCGCAGTAGCTTGCAGCCTCAGGCGACGCGTCCCTTCACGGTCCGCCATCGAAGGGTACTCGGCTCCGGCGCGCTGAGGGGCCTGGAGGCGACATTCCGGCTGTCGGACCTGGAGGCGCTTCGTGGGGGCGCCGGCCGGGAGTTCTTCGTGCGGGTCGAGGGAACCGGGTACACGAAAGACTTCAAGATCAAGCGGAAGCACTTCGACCGTCTGCCCATGTGAGAGCCCCGACCGACGACGCGTCAGTGATTCAGCGCCGGCGGTGTGCCCTGGCTCTGCCGACCGAGATCCCCAATGTCCAAGTCAGGAGCGACGTTCCCCAACTCGGTCTCACGGCCGTTCAGCCATCAGCGCCCGGCGCAGCCGGCCCGCTGCCCGGGTTCCCTGCCCCTGCCTCATCTTGCAGGGAGAGGCCCACAGAGGCCAGCAGGTCCTCGACTTTGCTCAGGTCTGCCGGGAGGATAACCTTCGTCTTCGGGTCCGCCAGGTGAGCAAGGCTGCGAAGATACTCCTGGCTGAGACGCAGCCGCACCGCGTCCGCTCCGCCCTCGACCGAGATGGCTGCAGCCACCGTCTCGATCGACTTCGCGGTTGCTCTCCCGATCGTCTCGATCGCGTCGGCCCTCCCCTCCGCCTCGTTGATCCGCCGCTGCATCTCTCCCTCTGACTGGTTGATCACCTGCATCTTGACGCCTTCGGACTTGTCGATCTTGCTCTGTCTCTGTCCTTCGGACTGGGCGATGAGCGCCCGCCGCTCACGCTCCGCCGACATCTGTTTCTCCATCGACTCTCTGATTGATGGGGGCGGCACGATGTTCTTGACCTCAAAGCGCTTGACCTGGACCCCCCATTGGTCTTCCACCTCCCGCAGGACCTGCATGACTCGATTGTTGATCTCCTCCCGCTCCTCGAACGTCCGATCGAGCTCCAGGAGACCCACCACCGCGCGTGTCGTGGTCTGGGCCAATTGCGTGGCGGCAAAGCGGTAGTCCGTCACGCCATAGCTGGCATTGACGGCATCCATCACCTGGAGGTAGAGGACACCGTCCACCTGGACCTGGACGTTGTCTTTCGTGAAGCACTCCTGGGGCGGAACATTCACGGCCTCCTCTTTCAGCGATTGCACGAACGCCACCTTTTCGACGAACGGCACGAGGAGGTGGAAACCGGGCTCTAACGTGTTCTTGTACGCCCCTAATCGCTCGACGATGAAGGCGCTCTGCGTCGGGACGATGCGTATCGACCCGGCCAGCTTGATGATGAACACGATGAAGATGAAACCCCACACGACGAGAATGAAGATCGCCACTTTTTATAACCCCGCTTCGCTGGTCGCCATTGTCCTAGAAAGAATCACTCTTCGGCGCAGTCACGTTCGGCCGAGCTGGTAGCTTCCTGGCCACTTCGCCGATGCCCTCGAAGAACCCCTGGAGCGTCGCGAGCTGCGCTGGAACCACGGACACGTCCGACGCCTCCAGGATCCGGCCGAACTCTTCGATGAACTGCTCGAGCACCTCCATCTTCACCGCCAGGGCCCCTCCGGGTCGGCGAATGGCGGTAGCGATGGCGGTAATTGCCGTGGCCGAGGCCGTGGCCAGCATGGCAATCTCTTCCGACTGCCCTTTCGCCTCGTTGATTCGGCGCTGCCGGTCGCCCTCGGACAGGTTGATGGCCTCCTGGCGTTGCCCTTCCGACACGTTGATCCTGGCCTCCTTGTCGGCGACAGCGAGGGTAATCTGGGCGCGCTTCTGTCTCTCGGCTTCCATCTGCTTCTCGAGCGTTTCCAGCACCTTCGGCGATGGCGTGATGTTCTTGATCTCGTAGCGCAGCATCTTGATGCCCCACGGATCGGACGCCTTGTCGATCTCCTTGACGATGCTCTTGTTGATGTTCTCCCGTTCAGAGAATGTCTGCTCCAAGGTCAACTTTCCGATTTCCGAACGCATCGTCGTCTGGGCCAGGTTGATGGAGGCCCGTTGGTAGTTGGCGATGCCATAGCTGGCCTTGTAGGAGTCGACGACCCGCAAGAACACGAGACCATCCACCTCGACCTGGATGTTGTCCTTGGTAATGCAGCTTTGCGGCGGTATGTCGATCACCTGCTCGCGACGCTCCTGACGGTAGGCCACACGGTCGATGAACGGGATCAGCAGGTGGAATCCCGCCGTGAGGACGGCGGAGAACTTGCCGAGCCGTTCCTTCACCACTTCTTCTCGAGCGGGCACGATCAGCAACGTATTCCACAACACAAAGATCGCAACCACGACGAGCACCGTCACGACCGTTCCGATCACTTCCATGCTTGCCCTCCCATATTCGCCTGGTCTAGTCGTCCGTGGTCACAGTCCAGCTGCATTCGAACGGCGCTGCATCCCGGCTGGCTGTGTTGCTCCTCGGTCAAATACTGCCGGTATTCTCCCTCGGCGCGCCTTGTCAGCCGGGCCCATCGCCGTGCTCGGTGCGACGCGGGGTTTCACCACGGACTGCTAGACATCTCCGAGTGCCATGAAAACCTGCTTCAAACCTGACGATGGCACCCCGGACACTAGCGTCCCGGGCTGCCGACACATGTCAGGTGTCAGCATCGTCGCACGGCTGGACTCTCCACCCGAGATTCTCGCGATAGAGGATCGTCACCTTGGCGCCCGGTGGGATCTCGGCCGCGTCAGAGGTCGCCGGCCAGGTGGTCCCTTGAAACGCGATCCGTCCGTCCTTGTGTTCGGGCGAGACCGTCTCGACGACCTCGGCGACCGCGCCGAATTGATCGACATCCTCCTCCAGTGGCGTGAAGCTCGTCTTCGAGGGCACCAACCGTTGCAGTGTTGACCGCATGACGACGAGCAACGCCAATGACGACACGAACCATGCGGTGAAAGAATAGGCGAGGCTGTCGACGAGACCCAGCCAGCGCAGAAGGGCAACCACCATGGCGCCGAGGCCGAGGAACACCGCGACCAGCCCAGGCAGAAACAGCTCGCTCGCCACGAGGACGATGCCGGCGATCAGCCACAGCCAGGTCATCGTGTCGGGCGACATGCGGTCTCACGTGCAACTTCGTATGCTGAGTATGCGGCGAATTGTATCCGACGACCCAGGAGTTTGGAAGCGTATTTCAGATGGGGCCCCATCATAGGCGCGGAGGGACAGCCGCCGAGGCGAAATGCAGCGGGACTGTCACCACGGGCTGCTAGGGCGCCAGGTCGAACAGTCGACTGAATTTGAGGATCAGGCTGCGTCCACTACCCGCCGGTATCGTGTCGTGCAGTCCGCGCGTGTCGTTGTAGACGATGAACAGGCCGGTGTTGGCCTGACCCAGCAGGCCAAGACGCAGGTTGGCTGACCAGAGGTCCGCACTGTCGTTGTACTGGATCAGCGCCTGGACGAAGCGCCGGGGTGAAAAGTTGTAGGCCAGCTGCACGCTGGTGAGGTTCGCGATGAAGTGCCCGCCCGGCAGGTCCACATCGTTCCGGCTCCACTGGAGCGACGCACTGAACGTGTCCCCCGTGCGCACACTGATGGTTGGCCCGACAGTCGCCCGGTGCCCCCCGAAAAAGCCACCGACCCTGGCTCGGACCCCGACGCTGACCGGCGCACCGCGATTCGACTCGTACGACAGCTGCGTTTCGTTGTGGTCATAGCTGCCGACCGGCACGACCACACCTTCGGCAATCTCGAACGCGGTGGTCACTCCCTCTCCCGTGATGTTCCAGGCGGTCTTGACCAATGAGCTGTCGTTGAACTCCAGGTCGTTGTCCAGGTGCAGGAATGAGCTTTCCTGGAATCCGTCGAAGTTCCAGAACCGGTTGAACGTCGCGTGCGGCCGTACTTGCTGCAGCTTGAGGAAGTTCTTCGGCCGTGTGATGTAAGAGAATCCCGAATCGATGTTGCGGAATCCTCGGCGGCGCAGGAAGCCGACTTCCGGATTGAAATTATCCGCCACCTCGACATAGCCGAGCGTGAAGCGCCACGTCTGGGAGTTGTAGTCCCACGCCGCGTTATACGCGTGGTCATCCCCCTCCAGGCCCGGCGTGCGGGTGCGGGCGACGAACCCGGCGATCTGTCCGTTCTGTCCGATGCCCCATCGTCCATCCACGGCGTAGGTTCGGTTGTAGTCATCGGCCCCGGCCAGCTCGCCCGTCGCCTGGCGATTGACGAACAGCGCACCGATTTGCGAGCTGTTCGGCAGATCGCGATACACACGCGCCACGGTGAAGTTGTTGCCGGGCGCGACACCGCCCACCGCGTCGGTCTGCATGTTGAGGACCCCGATCGACACCGAGTCGGAGACCTTGCCGGATATCCGGGCTCCCGCCAGTATCGGAATCTCCTGGCCGTCCGGACCGATCCCGATGCGACGACTGAAGAACAGCTCGGTCTGGGCCGGATTGCCGCCCGCCACCTGTCGCACACTGCTGACGGAAAAGACCCCGGCGTTCTCGAGGAAGAACGGACGCTTTTCCGGAAAGAACAGGCTGAACCGGTCCAGGTTGATCTGCTGCCGGTCGACCTCGACCTGAGCGAAGTCGGTGTTGTAGGTCAGGTCGAGTGTCAGACCGGGGGTGACGGCGTACTTCACATCCACGCCGACGTCGCCCACGGTCGTCGTCGTCTCTCGGTTGTCGCTGTGACCCAGGTCGCCCGCGACATACGGGCTGATCTTGAGGCTGTGCCGCGCCGTGGCCGGTACCCTGATGCCCGCCAACTGGCCGGCGAGGGAGAGCCTGAGCAGATTGTATTGACGCGGCAACGGCGCCCAGTAGGCGATCTCGTTGCGCCGCCGGATGGTTCGCTGGACGTTGAGTCCCCACGTTTGGATGTCGCGGGACGGGTAGCTGATCGTCCGGAACGGAATGGCAAACTCGGCGCTCCACCCGATGTCTGACACCGTCGTGCGGACCTCCCACACGCCGTCCCAGTTCCGGTTGAACCCGGCGCCGGAGCCGCTCGACGTCGTCGTGCTCCGCCCAAGACGCCCTTCTCCAGCATTCACCACCTGGCCGTCGTACTCCTGACCGGCTGGACTGGTGCCGAAGACGAAGCCGCTCTGCTTGTCTCGAAACGTATCGAGAATGATCTGGATGCTGTCGCCGTCGTCCAGTGAGGAGTCCCGGCGGCTGTCCGAGACCGTGATCGCCCCGGCCTCCCGGTCGTAACAGACCACGCCGACGTAGAGCGTGGTCTCGGTGAAGATGAATCGCACCTCGGTCCGCTCCGAGGCCGGTTCCCCTTCATCCGGTTGGGTCTGCCGAAAACCGGTCGCCGGCACCGCATCAGCCCAGGCCGGATCGCCCAGGACCACACCATCCAGGAGCGGTGCGATCTCGCTGGCGACGGCAACCGTGGATGGAAACGCAGCGGCGGCGGTCTCCGCGTCTGTGGGGGGCTGGGCCAGCGCCGGCCGAATCGCCAGCATGACGACCCCGATTGCGACCGCGATGGTGCGACGGGCGACTTGTCCCACCGACTGCCAGGCCGCGAGCAGTGTCACCGCAATCATCGCCGTGGCGGCGAAGGCGATCGGGAAGGGGTGCTCCACCGAACCCCGTCAACGGGGTGCCGGTGACCTGGCGGCGCTGGTGTTGCTCGCGCCCCCGGTCTTCTTCACGTACGTGTTCGCCCAGTTCAGCATCTCGGCCACCGTGTGCAACACCGACTCGCGCGAGGCGTAGCCGTGCGACTCGTGTGGCAACGTGACGTATCGAACGGTGGCGCCGTGGCCCTTGAGCGCCATGTACATCCGGGCCGACTGGATCGGAAACGTTCCGGAGTTGTTGTCGACCTCTCCGTGGGTCAGCAGGATCGGCTCGTTGATCTTGTCGGCATGGAAGAACGGCGACATCGCCGCGTAAATGTCGGTGGCCTCCCAGAAGGTGCGTCGCTCGTTCTGGAACCCGAACGGGGTCAGCGATCGGTTGTAGGCGCCGCTGCGAGCGATACCCATCTGGAACAGGTCGGAGTGCGCCAGCAGGTTGGCCGTCATGAACGCGCCGTAGCTGTGTCCTCCGATGCCGATCGTGTCGCGGTCGGTGACCCCCAGGTCGACCACCGTGTCTACGGCCGCCTGCGCGCTCGCCACGAGCTGCTCAATATAGGTGTCGTTGGCGGTCTCGCCCGAGCCGATGATCGGCATCGTCGGCCCGTCGAAGATCGCGAAGCCCTGGGTCAGCAGCAGCAGGTGGGACGGGCCGCGGATCGCCGTGAACCGGTTGTTCGAGCCGCTGATCTGCCCCGCGAGCTGGGGGTCGACGAACTCGCGCGGATAGGCCCACATCACCATCGGGACGCGTTGTCCCTCGCGATAGCCGGGCGGCAGATACAGCGTGCCGGACAGCTGCACGCCGTCGGCGCGTTGGTAGGTCACCAGCGTCTTCTCGATGCCGGTCAACTGCGGCGCTGGGTTCTCGAAGCTCGTGATCGCCCGCATAGTGCCGCCGGCGGTGTCACGCACGTAGAAGTTTGGAGGATCGACCCGGGTCTCGCGGCGTATCAGCAGCGACCCGCCATCGTCGGACAACACGGCGGCCACCACCTCGTAGGCGTCGTCGGCGCTCCGGAACAGCCGCTCAGTGTCGAACGTGCGCAGATCGAGCCGGTCGAGGAACGGGCGGTCACCCGCGGGCGACGACCCGTCGCCGGTCAGGTAGATGGCATCCCCTGTCTGGCGGATCACACGCCCGCCGGGGCGTAGTCTTGTGACCGGTCTCCCGGGGTTGGCATACCGGTCTTCGGTGCTGCGGTCCCAGAGCCTGCGTGGCTCGCCGTCGCCGGCGAGCATCCAGGTGCGCGTGCGGCGGGTGCGCCGGTCGGTCTCGGTCAGCAGCGCCGTGCCGTCCTCCGTCCAGGCGATCCCGCCGTACCGAAACTCGGTCCGGGCCAGCTCGGTCGGCTCGCCGCTGAATGGGGCGCCCAGTGAGAGGACCCGGTCACGGTGTGGTACCGTCCGTCGCGGGTCACCGCCGTCCTGCGCCTCGACCCAGACCAGCGTGTGTGGTTCGGTCGGGTTCCAGGTGTAGCGGCGAGGACCGGTCGGGACGCCGCCGATCGGGACCGCGTCGGCCAGCCCCAACCGCGCGATCGGCGCGACCAGCTCGCCGCTGCCGTTCCGGACGGTCACGTCCTTCGGGAAGCTGCGGGCGGTGACCAGCCAGGAAAATGGCCGCTCGACTTCGACCATCAGGAAGTACTGCCCGCTCGGCGATGCGCTGACCTGCTGGTAGAGCCCGGGTCGGCCGACCGCGGTGCGCCGGCCGGTGGCGATATCGATCGTGGCGACCTGGCTCGTGAAGTAGTACTCGAACAGCGCCTCGTCGTCGGCGTTTCGCAACAGGTCCTGGTAGGTGCGGATCGGCGCCGCGCCGCCCACGTGTTCCTGGATGTTCGGTCCGGCGGGGATCTCGGGCGCGGTCGGCGGGGCGCCGCGCGCCGATGCCTTGAAGGTGCAGACGATGGTGGCGTTCTCGTCCAGCCAGTCGCAGGGGTCACCCCACGCCGCGTTGATCGAGGCGTCGCTGAGCGGCCGTACGTCGCCCGTGGCGACCTCCATCAGCCACACCTCGATGCCGTTGTACCGGGTCAGCGTGAAGATCAGCCGTGAGCCGTCCGGCGAGAACTCGACCGGTCCGAGCGACGTCTCGCGCGGCGCATCGAACGTGTGCTCCGCCCCGTCGCTGGTCCCCTTCAGCGTGATGCGGGTGAACCCGGCCGAGCGGTGTGGGCCGTTGGTCCGCGGGTTCAGCCGGTAGCCGGCCAGCCGTAGCATCGGCTGCGCCAGCTCGGCGATCGACGGCATGGCCGGACGCGAGAGCAGGGCGACCGTATCACCCCTCGGGCTGACGACCACCTGGGGGATCGGCGGCGCATCCAGGATCTCGACGATCTCCCGCGGCGGGGTCAGATATCCCGTCGCTTCCTGCGCGACGACCGGAGACGCCCTCAGCAGGGCGGCGGTCAGAGCGGCAGCGACCCCCATGACGACGGCGCGCGACGGTGTTCGGCGCATAAGATTCTCCTGGGCTAGACTCCTTGAACAACGCTTAGCGTGACGATCGAGTCACGTCGCGGTCGTGTGTTTTCGCTTGTACCGCGACAGCCTCGGTTCACCGAGTCTAGCCCCCGCGTAGCGGGGCTGTGAGAAAAGCTCGGCTAGCGAGGCGGAGCCTCGCTAGACTGGAGCGCACTCATGTAGCCATTGGTGAGGCAAGGCTTCAGCCGTGCCTCGCAGGCCTGAAGGCCTGCGCCACATCGGCAACCCATGTGAGCTCGTGGCTCGGGACACAGAACATTCGGGTCACCGAGAGCGCCCCGCGCCACGGGGGCTAGGGGTGCCGTGCCGGACGTCACCAAGTCGCACACATTCTAACCGGTCAGGCACGGCTGGCGTTGTCGCCGAAGCCCGAAGTCCGAAGCCCGAAATCCGAAGTCCGAAGGCCGAAGCCCGAAGGCCGAAGCCCGAGGCCCGAAGCCCGAAGCCGCGAGGCAGGCTGGCGTGTCAGCTGCCTGCGACGCCTTCAATGACCTCGCAGGCGGTTCTCAGCCCGTTGACACCCCTCAGCCTCTCCGCCAGCGTGCGACAGCATGCCGCCGTTTCGGTCGACCCGAGCAGCTGTTCCAGCTCCCGCGCCACGGCCGGACCTCGGAACCGGGCCGGCGCCAGCACACGCGCGACACCCAGCTCGCACAGCCGGTCGGCGTTGTCCGGCTGGTCGAAGGTCATCGGCATCACCAGATGCGGCACACCGGCAGCCAGCGCCTGTGCCGCCGACCCGATGCCGCCGTGATGTACGAGTGCGGCGGCGCGGGGCAGCACCTCGGTGAACGGCACGTAGCCGAAATGACGCACGCCGTCGGGCATCGCCGCCGGCAGCTGTTCCGGGTAGCGCGTCAGCAACAGTCCGCGGCGTCCCAGCTGCCCGCAGGCGTCGGCCGCCGCCTGGAAGAACCGCCCCGCCTGCCGGTTGCCCGACCCGGCGACGAACACGATCGGCGGGTCTCCGGCATCGAGGAATGCCGCGACCTCAGCCGGCACCTCCGTCGCGTCCCGCTCGTCATAGAGCGGGAACCCGGTCAGGTGCACCTGCGGCGGCCAGTCGGGCTGCACCGATGCGAACCAGTCGGGGAACATCCCGATGACACAGGACGGGGAGTGCCACCATCGACTGGTGATGTGCCGGACGCAGCCGAGACCGAGCTCTTGGCGGTGGGTGTTGACCGCGGCGCCCAGTGCGCGGTCGGCCACCCGGTCGATCAGCGCGAACACCAATCGCTTGAGGACCCGGGGCAGCGCGTTGATTCGTCGCAGCGCCGGATGCAGCACCGGTGACCGGTAGACGCTGTGGAAGCAGCTCGGTTGCAAGTGCGCCGTGACGAGGCGGATCCCGAGCGTGTCGTGAGCGGTCCGCGCAGCGAACGCCAGCGCGGGTGCGATGACGATGGTGTCGTCGCCGACGCCGTGCTCGCGCACGACGCGGTACAGGTCCGCCGACACGATCTGCAGGGCGCCGCCGAGGACCTGCAGCCCTTTCCGGTGATGCCACAGGTCAGGATGGGCGGTGAGGGTCTCGTATTGCTCCACGGTGCCGAGCGGGACGAATCGGAGACCGAGTCGCTCGATCAGCGGGCTGAAGTACGCGCTGGTGGCCAGGGTGACGTCATGGCCGCGACCACGCAACGCGAGCGCCAGCCCGACATGCGGGTGCACGTCACCTGCGGTGCCGAGGGGGATCAAGAGTACGCGCATCGTTGACGGGCCGGTTCAGCCTGCAGACCCGCTGCCGAACCTTGGCGGGGCGCTTCTCCTGACACTATAATCGGGTTCCCGCACGGGGCGCCGCAAGACACCGGTCGGCGGTTCCCAGCCGTCACCCGATGAGCACGGTTACCTGTCTCTTGTTCGTGTGCGCCGGCAACATCTGCCGGAGTCCGATGGCTGAGGCACTGTTCCGACACCTCGCGAAGTTGCGCCCGGCGCTCGAGATGATCGAGGTCGGCTCGGCCGGTACGGTCGCCCTGTATGGGAATCTGCCCTGCGCCGACTCGGTCGATGTCATGCGGCAGCAGTTTGGGCTGGAGATCGTGACCCACCGCGCCAGACCGCTCACCAAACATCTCGACGCCGACTTGGTGCTGGCCCTGGACCGGGAGACCGAGCGTGAGGCACAGGCCCTGAAGCTCCGCGCGCCGGTGGAGATGCTGGGCGACTACGTGGGTACGGGCGAGGAGGTCGAGGATCCGTACGGACGTTCCCCTCGCCAGTATCTCGAAGTGGCGTTTCAGTTGAGGCGGCTGGTCGAGTTGGTGGCGGCCAGGCTGGACACGGGGGCTGTGACGACCCCTGAGTGCTCCCGTTCGTTATGACAGTGACGCACCGAGGACGGTGAGGCGCCCGGCCGGCCGGGCGCGACGACCGAGAATCTCGGGGAATGTTCGACGGAGGAGCAGCGCCGCCAGTCGGGATGTATCGCCGGCCGACTGCCACCGTCATGACGCACGGGGCCACTCAGCCCTGACCGGCCTGGCGTGCGCACGGTTGCTCCACCAAGGACGCATGTTCTCGGCTCGGGTCCCCCCTCTTCGGTCCAATCGCGTCGCCCGGGCGCTCGCGCACCTGCACGCAACCGGGCAGCCACTCGACGATCTGACGATCTCGAACCCGACTCGCGTCGGGTTGCTCTACCCGGAGGATGTACTCGACCCGTTGGCCCAGCCGGCGGCCCTCCGTTATGACCCGGCCCCGTTCGGCGTGCCGGCCGCTCGCGAAGCGGTCGCGGCGCACCTGGCGGGTCGGGGCGTGGGGGTGTCGGCCGACCGCGTCATCGTGACGGCGAGCACCAGTGAGGCCTACTCGCTGCTGTTCAAGCTCTTGTGCGACCCGGCCGATCTGGTCCTGGTCCCGCAACCCAGCTACCCACTGTTCGAGCATCTCACCCGCCTCGATGGGGTCGTAGCCAAAGCCTACGCATTGGAGTACCACGGCCGCTGGGAGATGAACCTCGACAGCCTTCGCCGCGCCGTCGAGCCGCGGGCGCGGGCCATCCTGCTGGTCAACCCCAACAACCCCACCGGGTCGTTCGTTCGTCCGGATGAGCTGGACGTCGTGCGCGAGACCGCCGCTCGACACGAGCTGGCGATCATCAGCGACGAGGTGTTCGACAGCTACCCGCTGGAGGAGCCGCAGACGGGTCGGTCCGGCGCCCTGGTCGGGGAGCGCGACGCGCTGACGTTCACCCTCGGTGGGTTGTCCAAGTCGGCCGCGCTGCCGCAGGTGAAGTTGGGATGGATCCTCGTGGGCGGACCGGAGACCCTGGTGCGACACGCGCTCGCCCGGCTCGAGCTCGTCTGCGACAGCTATCTCTCGGTCGCGATGCCGGTACAGCTCGCCGTCGGGACGCTACTCGAGCGGACGGTGCCGGTGGCCGACCAGATCCGCCGGAGGGTGCGGGCGAACTACGCGACCCTGCGCAGCCTGGTCCGACAGTTTCCCGCGTGCGGGGTCCTCCATGCCGAGGCGGGGTGGTACGCTGTAGTCCAGGTGCCGGCAATTCGCTCGGAGGAGGCCTTGGTCATCGACCTGATCGAGCGAGACCGGGTCCTCGTGCACCCGGGCTACTTCTTCGATTTTCCCCGCGAGGCATTTCTCGTCGTCAGTCTGCTGGGGGAGCCTGAGATCTTCGCTGGTGCGGTGGCACGGGTCCTGACACGAGCATCCGGATGAAGGAGAACAGCGTCCCCGTCGTTAAAGATCTGGTCTTGATCGGCGGCGGGCACACCCATGTCGGGGTGCTCAAGCGGTTCGGGATGCACCCGGTCGCCGGCGTGCGGCTGACGCTGATCACACGCGACGTCCACACCCCCTACTCCGGCATGCTGCCCGGACTGGTGGCGGGTCACTACGACTTCGACGACGCGCACATCGATCTCGCGCCCCTGAGCCGGTTCGCCGGCGCCCGGCTCTATCACCAACCGGTGGTCGGGCTCGATCTGGATCGGCGGCAGGTAATCTGCGACGGCCGTCCACCGGTGCCCTACGACCTGTTGTCGATCAACATCGGCTCCACGCCGTCTCTGCGTGAGGTACCGGGGGCCGCCGATGTGGTGGTGCCGGTCAAGCCGATCAGCACCTTCGTCGAGCGTTGGGAGCGGTTGCGTGCCCGGGTCGGCTCGGCGCGTGGACCGGTCAGGATCGGGGTGGTCGGGGCGGGCGCGGGTGGCGTCGAGCTCGTCCTGGCGGTGCAACACGCGCTGCACCGGATGCTGGAGGGGCTCGGCCGGACCGAGACCCCCGAGTGCCATCTCTTCGGCGCCGGCGAGACGATCCTGGCGACGCACAACCGCGGGATGCGGCGGCGGCTCGAGCGGGCGTTGCGCGAGCGCGGCGTGCGGATGCACCTGGGGCAGGCAGTAACGTCGGTGTCGGACGGGCAGATCACCTGCGCCGATGGTACGACGGTGAGGCTCGATGAGATTCTCTGGGTGACACAGGCCGGCGCCGCACCCTGGCTGCGGGAGGCCGGGCTCGACGTCGACGAGCGCGGGTTCGTCCGCGTGGACGACACCCTGCAGTCCACGTCGCACCCGGGCGTCTTCGCGGCCGGGGATGTCGCGGCGGTCGTCGACCATCCGCGCGAGAAGGCGGGGGTGTTCGCGGTGCGGCAGGCGCGGCCGCTGGCCGACAACCTGCGGCGCGTGCTGCTCGGCCGGTCACCGCGGCCGTTTCGTCCCCAGCGTCGGTTCCTGACGCTGGTGTCGACCGGCGGTCGTCACGCCGTTGGCTCGCGTGGGCCGTGGTCGTTCGAAGGGGCCATCATCTGGCGCTGGAAGGACTGGATCGACCGACGGTTCATGGCGCGGTATCGCGACCTGCCGGCGATGGTCGCCGGTTCGAGCCCGGCGGTCGAGCCTGGGCTCGCCTCCCCCGAGGTGCTGCGGGAGATCTCGACCGCCGCGATGCGGTGTGGTGGCTGCGGGTCGAAGGTTGGCGCCACGCCACTCGACCGGGTACTGGATCAGCTGCAGCCGGTGCAGCGTGACGATGTCCTCGTCGGGCTGGACGCGCCGGATGATGCCGCGGTCGTGACGGTCCCACCTGGCAAGGCCCTGGTGCGCACGGTGGACGCGTTCCGGGCGATCGTGAACGACCCGTTCGTGTTCGGGCAGATCACCGCGAACCACTGTCTGGGTGACATCTTCGCGATGGGGGCGGAGGCGCAGACGGCGCTCGCAATCGCCACCGTCCCATTCGGGCTCGACACCAAGGTCGAGGACACGCTCGTGCAGCTGCTGAGCGGGGCGGTCGCGGTGCTCAACGACGCCGGCGCGGCGCTGGTCGGCGGACACACCAGCGAAGGCGCCGAGCTGGCGCTGGGGCTCTCGCTCACCGGGCTGGTCGACCCCGGCGCGGTGCTCCGGAAGACCGGGCTGCGGCCCGGGGACCGGCTCGTCCTCACAAAGGCAATCGGGACCGGCACCTTGTTTGCCGCCGAGATGCGGATGCGCGCGAAGGGCCGGTGGATCGCCGGCGCCATCGCGTCGATGCGGCAGTCGAGTCGTGCGGCCGCCGCCGTCTTGCGAGGGCATGGGGTCACCGCCTGCACCGACGTCACCGGATTCGGGCTGCTCGGTCATCTGGTCGAGATGACCAGAGCGTCGAGCGTGGACGTGCGTCTCGTCCTGGAGTCGGTCCCGGTGCTCGACGGCGCGCTCGAGACCAGCGCCGCCGGTTTGCTCAGCTCGTTGCATCCGCACAACGTTCGCTTGCGTCGTGCGGTGGTCGATGTCGAGCGGGCGGCGCTCGACCCGCGGTATCCGCTGCTGTATGACCCGCAGACCGCCGGTGGACTGCTGGCGGGTATCCCCGAGGACCGGGCCGATGCCTGCCTGGATGACCTGCACGCGCAGGGCTACGATCAGGCGGCCGTCATCGGCACGGTCGAGCCGAGGGGAGACGACGCCCCGATCCACATCGAGCTGGCTTGACGACGACGAAGTCAGAAGTCGGAAGGCAGAAGTCAGAATAACGTGTGTGGTCTGCGGCGTTTCTAGAAGCTGCGTCAGCCTCCGGTTTCCTTCTGGCTTCTGACTTCTCGAGTGAATGGAGCGCCAGGATCGACCTCGGTGCACGCCAGCCTCGAGGTGCTACTTAAATAACACCGCCTTTACGGTTCTGCCCGGGCTCGCGCTCGAGAGCGCGCCAACGTGCGGAAGTCGTGTCCTGTGAGTGTGTTAGACTGCGGAGCTTATGCTCGGTCGTGTGCGCATCGTTTCGCTGATCTTCCTGGGACTCGGTCTGGTCGGGTGCGGCTTCGAGGAGCTACCGCTGCCCGAGGCGACGGCCGGTCCCGATCTCTATCTCGCGCCGGATACCCGGGTGATCGAGGACCAGGTGCCGCGCAACGCGACGCTTGCGGGTCTGCTCGCCTCGCACGACATGGCGGGCGACGTCGCGTATGCCTTCGTCGAGGCGATGCGCCCGGTGTTCGACCCGCGGCGGTTGCGCTCGGGTCATTCCTACAAGCTCGTCTACGGCCCGGACGGGCGGTTCCGGCGGTTCGAGTATCACATCGACGAGGATCAGTTCCTGCAGGTTGTCAGCCAGCCTGGACCGGTCCCGATGTTCGAGGCGGTCCTCGTGGACTACGAGAAGGAGCTCGAGCAGGTCGCGATGCGTGGGGAGATCGACCGCGAGCACAATTCTTTGTTCGCCGCGATCGCCGCCGGTGGCAGCGACATCCAGATCGCGATGGCGACGGCCGGCGTGTTCAGCGGCGAGATCGACTTCAACAACGACCTGCGGCTGGGTGACAGTTTCGCCGTGCTCTACGAACGGTATGTACGCGACCGGGTCCACGTGACCTACGGCGACGTGCTGGCGGCCGCGTTTCACAACGACGGCCGGGACCTCTACGCCTTCAGATTTCAGGTGCCGGGCGAGGCGCCGTCCTATTTCGATGGCGACGGTCGCTCGATGAAGCGGCAGTTCCTGCGGTCGCCGCTCCCGTTCGAGCCGCGAGTCACCTCGCGGTTTTCGTATCGCCGGATGCACCCAATTCTCGGTACCGCACGTGCCCATCTCGGAGTGGACTACGGCGCGCCGACCGGCACCAGGGTCATCGCGGTCTCCAACGGCACGGTCGTGTCGGCGGCCCCGAGCGGCAGCTCCGGCAACATGGTGCGGCTGCGTCACACCAACGGGTACGAGACCTACTACCTGCACCTGTCGCGGTTCGCCCGGGGGATGCGTCCCGGCGTGCGGGTCATCCAGGGGCAGGTGATCGGCTACGTTGGGTCGACCGGTCTGGCGACCGGTCCGCACCTCGACTACCGGATGCGGAAGAACGGCACGTTCGTCAACCCGCTGATCGAGCATCGCAAGCTGCCACCCGGCGACCCGGTGCCGCCGGATCAGCTGGTCGCCTTCCGGGAGGTTCGAGACCGCGCGCTTGCCCTGTTGAGCGGTCGGCAGCCATGGCGCGGCGACGACCCGATCCGCGCGAGCATCCAGTGAGCGGTGGGGCTGACGCCCCCGTCTGCAGACGGGGGCGCGGCCACCCGGTCCTTCCAACCCGCGACCCAACGTCCTGATGGCTGTTGTCTGTCCGTTTCGCGCGCTTCGCCCGGAACCGCGTGCAGCCGCGGCCGTGGCCGCCGTCCCCTACGACGTCGTCAGCACCGAGGAGGCACGGGCGCTCGCCGCCGACGCGCCGCTCAGCTTTCTACACGTGACGCGACCGGAGATCGATCTGGCTCCGGGAACCGATCCGCACGACCCGATCGTCTACGAGACCGCCCGGGCGAATCTGGCCAGAGTGCGTCGCGCCGCGCCGCTGGTGGTCGAGACCGATCCGGCGCTCTATGTCTACCGCCTGCGTGACGGGGACCATGTTCAGACAGGGTTGGCCGGCTGCTACTCGCTCGACGAGTACGAATGCGGCGCGATCAAGAAACACGAGCGGACCCGGCCCGACAAGGAGGACGACCGCACGCGGCATATGGTGGCGATCGAGGCGCAGACCGGCGTCGTCTTCCTCACCTACCGGCAGGCGCCGGTCATCGACACGTCGATCGAGGGGGTCTGCCGAAACGAGTCGCTGTTCGATTTTGAGGCGCCGGACGGGGTCCGCCACACCGTCTGGCGGGCGACGGAGGAGCAGACCACGCGTCTGGTCGGCGGGTTCGCCGCCGTGCCGACGCTCTACATCGCCGATGGCCATCACCGCGCGGCGAGCGCCGCCCGCGCGCGTCGGGCGCTCGGCCGGAGCACGACCGGCAACGCCGGGTCGGCCGAGCGGGATTTCTTCCTGGCGGTCGCGTTTCCAGATCGTCAGACCCGGATCCTTCCCTACAACCGCACGCTGTCGAGTCTGGCCGGCGCCACACCGGAACAGTTTCTGCGGACGGTCTTCGGGCGGTTTCCCGTCGAGCCGACGTCCCAGACCACGCCAGAAAAGGGAGCGGCCGCGATGTACGTCGGCGGGCGCTGGTATCGGGTTGGGCTGTCAGGGAGTGAGCCCGGCACCGGACGGGACCCGGTGGCCTCGCTGGATGTGTCGGTCTTGCAGGAGCGGCTCCTGGGACCGGTGCTGGAGGTGGCCGACATCCGCACCGACCCGCGCGTGCGCTTCGTGGGTGGGGTGCGCGGCACGGCGGAGCTCGAGCGGCTGGTCGACTCGGGCCAGGCGGCGGTCGCCTTCTCACTGGCGGCGGTCACGGTTCCGGAGCTGCTGGCGATCGCCGACGCCGGAGCGATGATGCCGCCCAAATCGACCTGGTTCGAGCCCAAGCTTCGTGACGGGTTGTTGACGCATTTGATCTGATACTGAAGAAGTCAGAAGGCAGAAGTCAGAAGAGAATTCAGAACGGAGAAGTCGGACGGCAGAAGCGAGGGGAGGCGTGACGTCACGTGCAGGCCGCGCCTGCGCGGCCCCGTCTGACTTCTACGGGAGGACTCTGGCATGTCGTCTACTCCCATCCATCGCGTGTTCAACTTCGGTGCCGGACCGGCGGTGCTGCCGGAGCCGGTGCTCGAGGAGGCGCAGCGCGACCTGCTGGCGCTCCCCGGGGTCGGCATGTCGGTGCTCGAGATCAGTCACCGGTCAGCGGCGTTCGACCGGATCCTCGAGCAGGCCGAGGCGGACCTGCGGACCCTGGCGGGCGTGCCCGACGACTATCACGTGCTCTTCCTGCAGGGAGGCGCGAGCCAGCAGTTCGCCATGGTACCGATGAACCTGCTCGGTCCGGACGGCGTGGCCGACTACACGCTGACCGGCAGCTGGGCCAAGAAGGCGGCGAGCGAGGCGGCGAAGTTCGGACGGGTGCACATCTGCGCGACGACCGAGGACGAGGCGTTCACGCGGGTGCCGGCCCACGACGGGCTGCGTCTGACCCCTGGCAGCGCGTATGTCCACGTGACGTCCAATAACACGATCGTCGGGACCGAGTGGCCCGTCATGCCCGAGGTGGGTGACACGCCGCTGGTGGTCGACGCGTCGTCCGACCTGCTCTCTCGCCCGATCGACGTGACCCGGCACGGGCTCATCTACGGCGGGGCGCAGAAGAATCTGGGACCGGCCGGTGTCACGCTCGTGATCGTCCGCACGGACCTCGCCGAGCGTGGGCCCGACACCCTGCCCACGACGCTGCGCTATGCCGTGGCGGCCACACACGGCTCGCGCTACAACACGCCGCCGGTGTTCGCGATCTACCTCTGTGGACTCGTCATGCGCTGGCTGCTCGACAGCGGCGGGTTGACGGCCATGGAGACACGCAACCGACGGAAGGCGGCGCTGCTCTACGGGGCGATCGACCGGAGCGAGTTCTATCGTGGCACCGTCCAGCCCGGAAGCCGGTCGCTGATGAACGTGACGTTCCGGTTGCCCACCGAGGCGCTCGACCGGCGGTTTGTGACCGAAGCGGCCGAGGCCGGGCTCTCCGGGCTGAA
>SMUY01422102.1_pt1 | contig 22209 bp, 21 predicted proteins | sample 2456441 | NCBI WGS metagenome assembly SMUY01 (sample SAMN11095931, study PRJNA526329) | marine sediment metagenome | biome: Marine sediment; feature: Surficial sediment; material: Deep marine sediment; isolation source: Hadal surficial sediment | place: Pacific Ocean | collected 2014-11 | depth...
AAACAGGGTCATTACAAGGGCCCCGTTATACTGATTTGGAAACGTTGCTAAAAGCCAAAACAGTTAAAGATATTTTTGGAAATTGAACTGAATGACCACATCTTTAGTAGGAATGGGATACAATGTGGGATAAAACAAATTGATATAATAACAAAAAGTCTGTACGTCAATGATATACAGACTTATTTTGCTCCTCCTCTTGGACTCGAACCAAGGACACCCTGATTAACAGTCAGGTGCTCTAACCAACTGAGCTAAGGAGGATTTTCTTTTCTTTTTCGGGCTTGTTTCCGAAGTTCCCAATCATTATCTGTGAAGGCGGGTGCAAATATAAATTTATTTTTTATCTGCTACAAACGAATTTGTAACTTTTTAGGTTATTTAAATAGCCACCTATAAATATCATTCCCGTTTGCAAATAATACCAAAGCTATCAGTAAAAAGAATCCTATCATTTGTGCATATTCCATTACTTTATCCTTGGGTTTACGTCCGGAAACCATTTCGTATAGTAAAAACACGACGTGACCTCCATCTAATGCGGGAATAGGAAGTATGTTCATAAAGGCCAGGATGATAGATATCAATGCTGTTGTTTGCCAAAAACTAAGCCAATTCCAAGTATCGGGAAATAAATTGCCGATCGCACCAAATCCACCAATCTGTGTAGCACCTTTTTTAGTAAATACGTATTTGAACTGTTTTACATAATCTTTTAAGATATTAAATCCGTAACCAATTCCTCCTATTATACTTTCCCCAAGACCGTATTTTAAATGTGTGGCTTTTCCTATGTGTTCTTTGCCATAGTTTGAAACTCCAATTTGGCCGGTATCTGCTTTTGGGGTAACTGAAATAGTATGTGAAATTCCGTCTCTATCCACAATTAATGTAATCTCTTTCCCTTTACTGTCTTTTACAATATTGGTAAATTCATGCCAATATCGAATTTGTATCCCATTAACTGAAAGTATACTATCTCCCTTTTTTATTCCCGCTGCAATAGCCGGAAAATCTATAGCTACAGTATCGACAATAGGGTTTCGCATTCGATCAAAAGGTTTATACAGATCCTGTTTAAACATTTCCGACCCTATATCTTCGGGTAATGAAATTGTTTCGATACTTCCATTACTATGCTTTACTTCAATTGTTGATACATCTCTTAAAAACAGGTACTTATTTATTTCGGTTACATTTTTAAAATCTTTCCCATTCACTTTTAAAATATGGTCGCCATCTTTAAACCCATATTCCTTAAATGATTCTGCTACAACAAAACCTTTAGGAAGGTCGTCATTTGTTACAATATCTCTTCCGTAGAAATATAAAATACTCATGTAAATAACAAAGCCTACAATTATATTTACAGTCACACCCCCTAACATAATTATTAATCGTTGCCAGGTAGGTTTACTTCTAAACTCCCAGGGTTGTGGTGGCCCTGCCATTTGATCTTTATCCATACTTTCATCGATCATACCGGCAATTTTTACATACCCTCCTAAAGGTAACCAGCCAATACCATAAACGGTCTCGCCAATTTTCTTTTTAAAAAGGGCAAATTTTATGTCAAAAAAGAGGAAGAACTTTTCTACCCGTGTTTTAAATATTTTGGCAGGGATAAAATGTCCTAATTCATGGAGAACAATTAATAAAGACAGGCTTAATAATAGTTGAATCGCCTTAACAGCAAATGGACTCATAATTTATAAAATTAACGCACAAAAGTAACCTTTTATAGTGTGCTAAAAAAATTTACTATGGGCTTAGCATTTGTTTAACAAAATTAGTGGTTGTTACAAGGTGTGAAATAATTTTTAGGTAGTAGTTTTGCTGAAATTTACTATTGAATATGTTTCAGTTTTTTTCTAAATACAAGATCTTAGGTGTAGTAATCTTAATCCTTTCTGTTATTATTATTACTATTATATACCTAATCCTGAAACCTAAAGAAATACTCCCTGTATATCAACCTGCAGAAGTGAATACTGAACTTGTGGATAGTACCGTCCAACATGTTAAAAAATACCATACCATCGCAGATTTTTCTCTTACCAATCAAAATGGAATAACCATCACTCAAAAAGATTATAAAGATAAAATCTATGTGGCAGATTTCTTTTTTACTACCTGTCAAACTATTTGTCCGTTAATGACGGATCATATGTTAATTATTCAAGAAAAAATTAAAGATGACCCCGAAATACTGTTGCTTTCTTATACTGTAACCCCCACTATAGACTCCGTTGCACAACTAAAAAAATATGCTGTTGACAAAGGTGTAAATGATGCAAAATGGAATTTGGTTACCGGGGATAAAAAACAGATTTATGATCTTGCCCGTAAGTCATACCTTGCTGCCAAAGACGTCCCATATAATCCATATGATCTTATTCATACCGAAAATTTTATACTGATCGATAAAAAGAAACGTATTCGGGGATTTTATGATGGTACTAAAATGGCAGCTATTGAACAATTACTATATGATATTGAAATTCTGAAAAAAGAAGATTAGGTTTATTTTAGACGTTCATTTTCTCATGTCCTACAGATGTGCTATTTTTGTTGTTTAAAATCAATCTAAATAACGTTTATGGCTTCTATCGTTTCTTTAAAAATTGGGCAACGTGCTATTATCAAAGATTTTTCAGTAGATGTTGTCCCTTTAAAACTTCTTGAAATGGGTTGTCTTCCCGGAAATGAAGTGTCTTTGGTCCAGGAAGCTCCTTTTAAAGACCCATTATATCTCATTATTAACGGAAGTCATCTAGCCATTCGTAAAGAAACTGCAGCCCAGATAGAAATTGAATTAATTGATGGCTAAACAAATAAATGTCGCGCTTTTAGGAAATCCAAATACCGGAAAAACATCTGTTTTTAATAGGCTTACCGGACTTAACCAAAAAGTAGGGAATTACCCGGGGATTACCGTTGAAAAAAAACAGGGAATTTGTAAGTTAGATCGCAACATTAAAGCCTTTATTTTAGATCTGCCAGGCACCTATAGTCTTAATGCCTCTTCTATTGACGAAAATTTAGTCATTGAATTACTCTTAAATAAAAATGATAAAGATTTTCCGGATGTTGCAATTGTAATTTCTGAAATAGAAAACCTAAAACGTAACCTATTACTCTTTACACAGATCAAAGATCTGGGTATTCCCGCGATCCTGGTAATAAATATGTCGGATCGAATGAAACGAAAAGCCATATCGCTAGATGTGGAATTGTTGGAATCAATATTAGAAACTAAGATTGCCCTTATTAGTTGCCGGAAGAATTTAGGTTTTGAAGAATTAAAAGAACTAATTTCCAACTACAATCAGCTTTCTTTAAAACCCTGTTTAGATGCTTCGGTTATTGCTCCTGAATATTTTGATCGACTTCGGAAAGCTTTTCCTAACCAGGATTTATACAAACTATGGTTGGTGATAACACAGGATGTGAACTTCGGAAAACTTGACCGGAAAGTGCTAAAAGGTGTTGCATCATTTCAAATCGAATCCATAAGTAACCTGAAGCGTCTTCAGCAAAAAGAAACCATAATAAGGTATCAGTTCATCAATAATGTATTAGGGAAAACACTTAAAATCGATACAGAAAACGCCAAAGATCTACGTAGCCGATTTGATCGGGTTCTTACACATAAGTTCTGGGGATACGTGATATTCTTTGCAATTCTGTTGGTTATTTTTCAATCAATTTTCGATTGGAGTAGCTACCCTATGAACTTTATAGATAATTCTTTTGCTTCCTTAAGTAAATGGTTTAAAACCACCTTACCGCCGGGTGATTTTTCAAATTTAATTTCTGAAGGTGTCATCCCCGGACTGGCAGGAATAGTAATTTTCATACCACAAATCGCATTTTTATTTCTCTTTATTTCAATTTTAGAAGAAAGTGGCTATATGAGTCGTGTGGTATTTTTAATGGATCGTATTATGCGCAAATTTGGATTAAGCGGAAAGAGTGTTGTTCCATTAATAGCTGGAACTGCCTGTGCAATCCCGGCTATTATGGCAACAAGAAATATTGAAAATTGGAAAGAACGTCTTATCACTATTTTAGTGACACCCTTTACAACCTGTTCTGCAAGGCTTCCTGTTTACCTTATTATAATTGCATTAGTGATCCCTGAGGGGAGGGTATTAGGTGTTTTTAGTCTTCAAGGATTAACACTGCTGGTATTATACTCAATAGGATTCGGGGCAGCTATTCTTGCAGCTTATATTTTAGATAAATTTCTGGATATACCAAGTAAATCATTTTTTGTCATTGAAATGCCCAATTACAAACTTCCAATGTTAAAAAATGTAGTAATTAATGTAATTGAAAAAACTAAAGCCTTTGTGGTAGGAGCAGGTAAAATAATATTAGCTATATCAATTATTTTATGGGTTTTAGCATCCTATGGTCCTGGAGATTTTAATACAGCAGAAGAAATTGTTAGACAACAAACCATTTCACAAAACCTCACTAAAGATGAGATTGAAACTAAAATAGCCTCATTTAAACTAGAACATTCGTATATTGGTATCGTAGGAAAAGGGATTGAACCGGCGGTAAAACCTTTGGGCTATGATTGGAAGATTGGGATCGCTCTTATAAGTTCGTTTGCTGCAAGAGAGGTATTTGTGGGTACCCTTGCTACAATTTACAGTGTGGGAAATGATGATGTAGAGACCATAAAAAATAAAATGGCAGCCGAAATAAATCCGGTCTCCGGGGAACCACTTTTTAATTTGGCAAGTGGAGTGTCTCTTTTATTGTTTTATGCCTTTGCCATGCAATGTATGAGTACCCTGGCAATAGTAAAAAGAGAAACAAATTCCTGGAAATGGCCTTTATGGCAGTTGTTTTCTATGAGTGCATTTGCTTATGTAGTAGCGTTAATCGCTTATCAAATTTTGAAATAAATAAAATGCAAACAATATTAGTAATTCTTACATTTTGTGTAGCGGCAGGCTTCTTGCTTAAAAAGTTTGTCTGGAACACTATTTTTGAAGGGAAACAAAAAACTATCGGAACCCTGGACGGTGATAAAACAAAATGTGGTAATAATGATTGTGGATGCCATTAAATTAACTAATGCCTATCTATATAAATCAACAGAATAAAAGGATCTTTATCTTCTACAATTTCTGAAGTGGGATGAGGTTTAAGTGTCATTCCTTTTATTTCAGAATCTTCGGTAGTAAACAATATATTATTAATTATTTCTCCCTTTTTAGTTTGTCCAAATAAAAGTTCTTTTTGTTGAACGTGATTTCCGTTTTCTGTAACTTCAACCAATACTCTTGCCCGTCCAGCCCATACACAGGTAACATTCTTAGGGCAACGAGAATCTTCTAATACCTCTACAAACTTTATGGAAACATTTTCCAGGTGAATGGATTCTCCCAGTGGGATCTTAATAACAATTTTTGGTACTTCAACCGAATTCTCTTGTGAAAAAATTACAGTTGATACCAGTATAAAAATTAAGAAAATTGTTTTTTTCATATTAAATTTATTTTGTTTTTAAAGTTATAGAAAAAATGGTGCCAAAACCTAATTATTGTCAATTAGAAAGCAGACAGAATTTATAAAATGAATTGTTTTTCGATGAGAATTTAATTTTGCTGTATCTCCTGCCAGGCACTAAACAACTATTCTCCAAATTTGGGCGATTAAAAATGTGATAACAAATCCCATAATCACGGGTAATAAAGAAGCAACAACAGTCCATTTTACACTTTTTGTTTCTTTGTAAATAGTATAAATAGTGGTACTACACGGATTGTGTAACAGGCTGAATAGCATTAAGTTGACAGCTGTTAACAAGGTCCATCCACCCGCTTTTAAAATAGTTGCTGTTTCGCTGGCTGAATCTAGTTCAAACATAACACCAACCCCTTCACCTCCTGCAATTCCGGTTGCCATAACCGTTAGCATCAAAATAGTTGGAATCACTATTTCATTTGCAGGTATAGCAACAATATATGCAAGTAAAATAACTCCGTTTAAGCCCAAAAGAAAACCAAAACCGTCTAAGGAATTAATGGTCCAGGATGCGATACTTAGATCTCCAATATATATGTTTGAAATCAACCAAATTACCGCTCCAGCAGGTGCAGCAAAAAATATGGCTCGCCATAAAACTATTATAGTCCTGTCGATTAACGATGTGTAAACCGTTTTCCAAAATCTTGGAGGGCGATAAGGTGGTAATTCTAAATTAAATGTCGAAACTTCTCCTTTCAATACAGTTTTGGAAAGTGCCCAAGAAACAAAAAACATAAAAAAGATGCCTAAAATTGCAATTCCAATGACGGCTGATAAGGATGCAATTCCCGAAAAAGAAGCAGGAACAACAGCCCCTATAAAAATAGTAGCAATTAATATTTGGGTAGGCCAACGCCCATTACATAATGAAAAATTATTAGTGATAATTGCAATTAATCGCTCTCTCGGACTGTCAATTATTCGCGTTGCAACAACTCCTGCAGCATTACAACCAAATCCCATACTCATAGTTAAAGCTTGCTTGCCTTGAGCCCCGGATTTTTTAAACAAATAATCTAAATTAAAGGCGACTCTAGGTAAATACCCAAAATCTTCCAAAAGTGTAAATAAAGGGAAAAATATTGCCATGGGTGGCAACATTACGGCGATTACCCATGCAACTGCCAGATAAACTCCGTCGATTAAAAACCCATCTAACCACCAAGGCATTCCGATACTTGCTGCTAAGGTTTTTAATATTGGATGGAAGTTGTTTAATAATAAATTAGCTAGCATCGATGAGGGATAATTTGCTCCCTCTATGGTAATCCAGAGAATGACACCTAATATTAAAAACATGATAGGAAATCCCCACGTTTTACTTGTAACTATTTTGTCTATTTTGGTGTCTAGCCTAAAACGTTTCTTTTTATTATTGCTAATAACAGAACTTTTTGCAATTTCAGAGGCATCTGCATAAATCCCTTCAGCGAGGTTATCATGAAAATCATCGCCAATTTGCCAACGTAAATCACTGGATAAGTCTATTATTTTTTCAATAGATTTTTGACTCATTTTTTTGTTTTATACTAATTCCCCTGTTCGTAATGCATTTATGATTCTGTTATCGCCTTCTAATAATCGAAAAGCTATCCATCTACTATTTGATATCGTTGGTATTTCTTTTTCAATTTCATCACTTAATTTTTTTACGGCCTTATCGATCTTTCCGTTTACATTTTTAATCCGGTATGATTTACAAATTATCTTGCCGGTTGCTACATCGTTTATGGTTTGAATAAGTTCGGGGATTCCTTCTTTAAATCGTGCACTAGTAGGCACAACCGGTATTCCTAGATCCCGGGCCAATGTTCTTATTTCAATTTTAATATTATTCCGATTAGCTTCATCCATTAAGTTTAAGCACAAAACAGCTTTATTGGTGATCTCTAAAATTTGCAAAACCAAATTTAGATTTCTTTCCAATCTGCTTGCATCAACTACAATTACGGTAACATCGGGTTTCCCAAAAAGGATAAAATTTCTTGCTACTTCTTCGTCCTGTGAAGTGGAAAGTAAAGAATAGGTGCCTGGTAAATCAACCAATTTGAATTTTTGGTCATCATATTCAAATGCTCCTTCAGCTCTTACTACAGTTTTTCCGGGCCAATTCCCGGTATGTTGACGTAAACCGGTTAATGCATTAAAAACTGTACTCTTCCCAGTATTTGGATTGCCTGCAATAGCCACAACAAAATCAAAATTAGAAATATTAACTCCTAATTTTTTAAGGCCTTTAATATTATATTGAGAACAACTTCCACAAACACTGTTTACTTTATTTTCCATGGTTTAATCTTTTTTTATGAGAATTTTTGAGGCTTGGTCCTTTCGTAAAGCAATAGAGGTTCCCTTAACCAAATAAGCTGTCGGATTTCGTAGTGGACTCATTAAATCGATACTAATTTGAGTTCCTTTTACAAATCCTAAATCTAACAGTCTTCTTCTGCTTTCTCCCCTGCTTTCTTTTGAAATTCCAACAATTTTAGCTGTTTCATTTTCCTGTAAACTTGATAACCTAAGCGTGATTTCTTTATCCAATACAGTAGGGTCTAAAATAGCTACTGTAAGGTTTGCAGCGACTATTGGAGCTAATTTAAACTCTTCCCCTTCGGAATAAAAAACTATACGTTTCGTATTATTTTCCACAACTCTAATTTGAGAACCTATGTGAATATTTTCTGCGATAATTTGTTTGTAAATAATATCGGGCTCATCTTCAATGTGAGTGATTTTTCCAATAGAATTAACCGCTAAAGAAGATAAGGCGACTCCTTTTACTTTTGCTATCTTACCTGAATTTGTAGGGATTGGATCTCCGTGAGGATCATAGACGGGATTTCCTAATTGAGATGCCAAAGAATTGGTTTCTTCCAGACTTAATTTATGTTCCATAAATTCTGCTCTATCGTGCCATTCCAACTTGTCAATTCCAGTTTTTTCTGCCAAATACTTTTCCCATAATCTGTGCACTCTTACAATTCTTAAAGAATAATCTCTTCCCGACTTTGTAAGTTTTAAAACATCCCCTTCAAAATAAATTAATTTGTTGATTGTCATCAATTTAACAACCTCAATTACCAAACTATCTTTAAATTTTAATACTCCTGTTAAACTGCTGATGTTTGCGTCTTTCCCTGAGTTTTCAAAATGATAAAGTTGTTTTAAAATGTCTTCAATTGCCGTTTTTTCATTGAATATAAAACTATTTTTAATCAACCAAAACCATCCTTTTGCAGGTCTGAATATCAAGTAAATTAATACTGATATAGAAACAAATATTATTAAAGCATTTACCGGGTTATATGTATTCATTATAGGTTATATATATCATTTTTAATTTTTTTAAAATTTTAAAAATAAGTGCTAAATCCAAATAACCAAGATGCTTTTTTAGCAGCGGGATTATTAAGAATGTCTTTTTGCCATTGATAACGGTAATTTAATCTGAATACAGTTTGAGCAGATGGTCTAAAACTTATGGCCGGAGTAATAGCGATTAACTCTTCGCCAATATCAGTATTAGTTTCATTAAATGTGCCAACATTCCAGTCTACATAATCAAGTCGGGCCGCCAAGTTGAAGATAGCGTCATTCCAATTTAGAATTTTCCTTTTCAAAACAGGTTGAACAACATCAACAAAAGCTCCCCATTGCCTAGTACCATATTGTTGAGTAAAGGTTACTGGCACATCTACATTTATGAAGGCTACCTCTCCCACTATATAAGTTCCTGTTTTTTTTATTGTTGTATTAAAATCTATAGCAAAAACATCAACTCTTCTTTTTTTATCAAGAATTAATCCATCTTCCTCAAACTTATTATACACCCCTCCCATATATGAAAACCCTATTTCAGCATTATTTTTATTTTGAATAGTAATTTTTCCTGTAATGAGTGCCTTTCCGCTGTTACTTTCTTCAAAACGTTCTTTATTTTCTTTAGCAGCAGGTAAAAATGTTTTATTTTCTTCATTATCAATTATGCTGTTATCAAAACCATTGGTTAAATAGATTTCATAGCCTGCTATCCAATTTCCCTTGTTGGTTTTCCCATATAAACCAAATCCAACATTTGACCAGGTTGCAGGTAACAGGTTAACGGCAACATCCGGGCGTTCGATAAATTCCCATTTTGGCCCATCATGATTCTGATTAAAAGCACCAATAGGATTCATTATTATACCCCCTCTGAAAATAAATGAAGGATGAAAAGTTACATCTAAAGCTGCAAATTCTATCCCTATTTCTTTAGCGCCATCTTCAAACTCAATTTCTGTTAAGAATTTAATTTGATTTGTTATAGATGCTGACATGAAAATAGTTAATCTCCTGGCTTGAAAAGATAATCCTTCTGATATACCATCTTCTGTACTGTAAATTGAATTTGCTTCCAGATAGCCTCCTAAAGCAACCGGTGTTTTTTTTATTGCTAAAAATGGACGATTATATACTGCATCCATATTTAACAAAGTTTTGCTAGTGTCTATGGGAATTCGTTTAACCAAAGGATCCGTATCCTGTGCTTTTAAATCCCCTATAATTACTAAAAACAATATTCCGAATAGAAATTGTCTAGGATAACGAAAGATAAATATATTCATTGTCTGTTTCAATTTTATACGTTTTTAAATCCCTGTCTGCAGGACCTTCCAGTACTTTCCCAGTAATTGTAAACTCACTCCCATGACATGGACAACTATAAATCCCCCCACCTACATTTAATTCACATTCTCTATGTGTACACTTAAGTAATGAAGCGATATATTTATCTTCTTCGAATTTATATATACAAATAGGGAACTGGTCATCTTCTATTCTTACCAATACAAAGGATCGATTAACTTTTTTATTTTTTTTGACCTTCCAGAATTCAGATTTTGCAACTATCAAACTATTTGCATTACGCGTGGATGTCGCATAGTAAATTAACCCACATGATTGTAAAACACTTACTAACATTGGTAAACCAATAGTAGTATAACAGCAAGTTCTAATAAATTTTCTGCGTTCCATATTCTTTACAGTGACTCCAAAAATTTAATGAGTTGTTGTTTTTCGGTTTCAGAAAGTTGAGAGTAATTAATTTTGGATTGTTCAGCTTCACCTCCATGAATTAATATAGCCGATTGGATACTCAAGGAACGTCCATCGTGCATTAAAAAATAACTACCTCCCTGTGCATCTTTAGATAGACCAAGCCCCCAAAGGGGTGGAGTTCTCCACTCAGAAGTTAAGGCAAAGCCTTCTGTGTAATCATCATTTAACCCCTGACCCATATCATGTAATAATAAATCTGTATAAGGATAAAATACTTTGTAAGATAATACCTCAATAGGTGAAAATCCAGTTTGTAAAGTCGGCATATGACATGAAGCGCATTGTATTTGGGAAAAAATTTGTTTTCCGGCTAATATATCAGTATCATTTACGTCTCTCGGAATAGGTGCCTTTAATGTTCTAAGATAAAAAACAACATCATTTACTGTTTGAGTACTAACTTCAGGATCCTCTACCAATCCACTAAATGGGTCAAAAGGTTCAAATAAGGTAGTAATTCCGATATCTTGATTATATGCTCCTGAGGTTTGATGAAGCAAATCATAAGCGGCACCTTTTTTTCCGAATCGGCTAATATATTTTCCGTTTTTGGAAATACTATTAGGTCTGAGTTCAACATAATCCGGAATGTTGTTCCAGTGTGGCCTTCCACTTATACCATCCCCATCGATGTCATTTGGATCTGAAAGGGCTATAAGGTCTGCATCGCTAACTGCATCTAAAAATCCTAGTCCGGTAACAGCCGGAGCGATTAAATTTGTAAATGTAGCACCGGCAGGAAGTTGTTCTGGCTCAAACCCCGGGATAGCTTTATGCTGAAGCTGGGGAGCTCCAAAATCTAAGTACTGGTTCCCTAAGGTATCTGATTGACCAAATCGGGTAAACCTGACAAAGGGACTTCCTTTACCATCACCCGGATGACAACTGGCACATTGATTTGCTACAAAAATTGGCCCCAATCCTTTTTCAATAGTAAAGACATCGCTAAAAGCTTCATCTCCTCTTAAAAATCTAATCTGCTGTTCAATAGTAAGCCCCTCTATAGGACCATCCAAAAGCTCATTTTCAACAGGAGATAGTGGCATTGTTTTTTCGCAGGATATAGCTAATAACATTACAGTGAAAATGCCAATTATAAGATTGAAGGAGATTTTCATATTATATAATATTTATATAAAGATTGTCTGCTATTTTATTGGATATAAAAAGTTGATTACCTCCCACTTGAATCATCATTGAACCATCAAAATATTCTTTTCTCAATACCGTGATTTTGACACCTATACCAATTTTTCTTTTATCGAGATATTGAAGAAATTCTGTGCTTGATTCTTTCACTCCCACGCAGATTCCTTGTTGGTTTTTTTCTAATTCTGAAAGTGTTTTCTTTTCAGTAGGGTAAACATTTCCTTGTTCATCAGGGATGGGATCGCCATGCGGATCGAAATTGGGGTGCTCTAAAAATTCATCCAATCGAATAATGAGTTCCTCAGACTGAATATGCTCGAGTTGTTCTGCAATGTCATGCACTTCATCCCAATGAAAATTTAGTTTAGCAACCAAAAAAACTTCCCATAACCTGTGTTTTCTAATTACATTGGCAGCGATGGTCTTTCCAGATTTAGTTAACAAGGTTCCCTTATATTTTTTGTAGGAAAGTACTTCCTTTTCAGCAAGTTTCTGTACCATATCAGTTACCGAAGAGGGCTTTGTATCCATCTTATCAGCAATGGCGCTAGTACTTACACCACTACGATACTCCTGCTCAAGATGAAATATTGTCTTTAAGTAATTTTCTTCTGCTAATGAAAACATAGAGCAAAAGTAATCAATTTTTTATAATTATCTAATTTTATTTTTAGACAAGCCTAAATATTAAATAATCTGATGCTTTAATGTCTGTAAAAAATTTGACTAAATGGTTAAAACCCTCTTTCTTTCTGAAGTTGTTCATAGGCTTCTTGTACTTTCCTGAATTTATCTTCAGCACCGTTACGATACACCTCATCCATATGAACTAATTTATCGGGATGGTACTTTTTAACCATAGTCCGATAGGCCTTTTTAATTTCTGTTTCGGTTGCGGTGTTATCAATTTCCAAAATCTTATAAGCCCTGTCAGGGTTACTGAAAAACATCGCTTTAATGCTTTCAAAATCACGATGGTTTATTCCGAGATAACCGTTGATTTTATTTATCTCACTAACTTCGGGTTCACTTACATGACCATCGGCATTGGCAACACTAAATAGAAAATGAATTATTTGCAACCGAGATTCGTAACGCATTCCCTGCCGTAATAGCGTACAAATATTTAAGGCTGAAATCTGCCTTTTTTTTATTACATCATTAAAAACCTTAAAAGTAGCACTGGCATGCTCTTTACCGTATGCCTGTACAAAATATTTTCGAACATAATCTAATTCGTTCTGACTTACTTTACCATCAGCTTTGATAACTAAAGAGGCCAATGAAAGTAAATTTAATTCGAATTCGGCCGGTGATACCTGAGCTCTTGGTTGATTAAAAATAGTTCTGTAAGACCTTTTTTTACCCCCCATATTCTCAAAAATACTTCCCAATAAAAACCCTAAGATAGCTCCGGGAAACCTAAAAAAAGCATAGCCTATTATTGCGGCAATCCAACGAATCATATTATAATAGTTTTTGTTTATGAATAGTATTCAAAGATAATTTTAATTCTGAATACATAAATTAAGATTCTAAACTTTGTTACTCCTTAAATTAGTTATCTTTGTAAAAAAATTGTTACACATTTAAACACATATATTATGTATCCACCCGAATTAGTTAAACCCATGCGTGAAGACCTTACAAAAATAGGTTTTAAGGAGTTATATACTACAGATGATGTAAACCAGGCCCTTGGTAAAGAAGGCACTACCCTGGTAGTAATTAACTCTGTATGTGGCTGTGCTGCTGCCAATGCACGCCCAGCAGCAGGATTGTCCTTACAAAATGATAAAATTCCTGATAACCTGGTTACTGTTTTTGCAGGAGTTGATAGTGAAGCTGTTGATACTGCCCGATCGTTTATGACACCATTCCCTCCAAGCTCGCCTTCTATGGCTTTGTTTAAAAACGGAGAATTAGTGCATATGTTAGAGCGTCACCATATTGAAGGAAGAGATGCAGAGATGATTTCTGAAAACCTTAAAGGTGCATACAATGATTTTTGCTAGGCATTGTATTTTTAAATTTTATTAAAAAGTCCCCAAGGTAACTTAGGGACTTTTTTTATCTTTAATCTTTATGAAAAAACTCTCTCTTATTTTTAGTTATCCTTTGTCAGTGATATTTTATCTGCTTTTTGGATTAACCTTAGTTGTCTTTCATCCTATACAATGGGTTTGTTTTAAGGTCTTTGGTTACTTAGCCCACAAGAAAAGTGTAGATTACTTAAATTTTTTTATTCTGATGTGTCTTCGTGTTTTGGGAACTACTTTTAAAATAAATAAACCAAAAGACATTCCCGAAAATATTCCATTAATAATTGTCTCTAATCACCAAAGTTTATGGGACATTCCTCCTCTTATTTGGTATTTACGAAAGCATCACCCAAAATTTGTTTCCAAAAAAGAATTGGGAAAAGGTATTCCGTCAATATCATTTAATTTAAAAAACGGCGGCTCTGTTTTAATAGACAGAAATAATCCGGGGCAAGCCCTTGAGAAAATGATCCGCTTTGCTAAATATCTTGAACAAAACAATCGAAGTGGAGTTATTTTTCCTGAAGGAACAAGAGGTAAAACAGGAATCCCTAAAAGATTTCAACTCAAAGGATTAACTCTTTTATTTAAAAAAATTCCGGAAGCTTATGTTCTCCCGTTAACTATTAATAATTCATGGAAATTACAGCGTTATGGCATGTTTCCTATTCCTATGGGTGTGCAATTAAAATTTACAATTCACCCCATTTTAAAAGTTTCAGATTTCTCTACGGATGTACTAACCAATATGGTTGAAAAACAAATTATAGATGCTGTAGTAAATAATTAATTTATGGGAAGATTACTATTATTTCCCTGGAAACTTAGCCTTTCTTTTATTCAGAAATGCTGTGGTGCCTTCTTTAAAATCTGCCGTTCCAAAACATTTTCCAAATTGTATAACCTCGGTATCAAATCCATTTTCTCCTTCTTCATAATTGGCATTAATAGCAGTGATTGCAGCAGCGATGGCCACAGAGGAATTTAATAGAATTTTTGAAGCTATTTTTTTGGCTAAATCTAAAAGTTCATCTTGATTTGTTACATGATTTACCAATCCATAATCTAAAGCTTTTTGAGCATCAATCATTCCGGCTGTCAATATCATTTCCATGGCTTGTCCTTTGCCAACTAATTGTGGTAGACGTTGTGTCCCTCCATAACCAGGAATTAACCCCAAAGATACTTCTGGTAAACCCATTTTGGCATTATCACTTGCAATTCGAAAGTGTGCAGCCATAGCCAATTCAAGACCACCACCTAATGCAAATCCATTAATAGCAGCTATTACAGGTGTAGAAAGATTAGCTATAAAGTCGAAAAGTATTGCTTGTCCTTCAGCAGCAAGGTGTTCTCCTTCTGCTACCGAAAAATCTGCAAATTCACTGATATCGGCTCCAGCAACAAAAGCTTTTTCACCACTTCCGGTAAGGATAATTACCTTAGTTTTAGTGTCTTCATCTGCCATTTTAAAAGCATCGTGTAATTCCTTTATAGTAGAACGATTTAAAGCGTTAAGCTTAGAAGGTCTATCGATTGTTATTGTGGTAATTCCATCCTTAGTAACTGTAAGTATATTTTCGAAATTCATAATCTAATGATTATTAATTAATTGAGGTTTGAAGTTAAAACAAAGCTACAAAAATCGTTATTATTACATAGGAAATCTCACTTTAAAAGTGGTGCCATCCACTTCCGAGGAAATAAAAGTAATGCTTCCCCCGTAGGTTTCTACAATCTTTTTTATCATGGCTAGTCCTAATCCCATTCCACTGGTTTTAGTTGTGAATTTAGGTTCGAATACCTTATCCATATTTTCTTTTGAAATCCCCATTCCATTATCCATCACTGTAATGACAACTGAGGTGTCTTCAGAAAAAACATTAACTTCGATTTTTGGAGTTTCAGTTTTATTTTCGTGTATAGCCTGAATACTATTTTTAATTAGATTAGTTATTACACGAATAAGTTGGGTGCGATCAAACTTGGCAATAATTTCTTTTTCTTCAGAAAAGAAGAAAATATATTCTTCATTAAAAATATCGAGTGCAAGCTTAGTGATCTTAACCACATTAAGTGTTTCAATCTTTTGTGCAGGCATTTGTGCATAGGTAGAAAACGCTGAAGCAATGGAACTCATTGTATCAATTTGCTGAATAAGGCTATTGCTGTACTCTTTCATTTTTTTTTGGATTTCAGGATCGTCAGGTTTAAAATTTCTCTGAAAGCTTTGTACAGTAAGGCGCATAGGCGTTAAAGGATTTTTTATCTCATGGGCTACTTGCTTGGCCATTTCACGCCAAGCTGCTTCTCGCTCATTCGTTGCAAGTTGTGCTGCACTACTCTCTAATTCATCAATCATTCCATTATACGCACTTACTAATGTTGATATTTCTAAAAAAGTGTCATCGATGATTATTTTTTTATTGCGTTTGTCGAGTCGGGTTTCAGTTATTTTTTGACTAATTGTATTTAATGAACGAGTAATATATTTTGAAAGAAAGTAGGCTAGAACAACCGCAATTAGTAACATAAACAAATAAGCATATCCTAATCTGGTAAGATTTTCTTTAAGTTCCTTATTTATTAATCCGTCGTCTTCAATATAAGGTAGATTGAGAATTGCCAATGGTTTAAAATGCCTATCTGTGACATAAGTATAAGAGGATCGATAATCTTGACCACTTTCTTCAAATTTTTCAATAAACCTTCTGTTTGAAGAATTTTTAATCCCTTCCAATGCTTTAAAGGACATTTTAAGATTGGTCAAGTCTTTAATAAAAGATGCCTTAGAAGTTATCAAGAGATTTCCTTCTAAATCATAGAGATAGATTTCGAGTTTGTGAATGTCTTTAATTTCATAGATTTTTTCTTTAAATATTAACGGGATTTCTTCTGTTACAACGGGGTAGGTTGTTGTTTTTAAAACATAATTTATATTTTCTCTAATTGCAGCTTCCTTTCTGATTAATCGTTCCCTATGGTAATCCTGAGCTTCTTCTTTGTATTGAAAAATAGTGACTAATGCAATAAGTATAGAAGCACCTATTACCAATAGAATCATTGATAAAAATATACGAGACCTAAGCGATCTATTGTAAAAACTCATTTATTTCGATTTAAGATTGGCAGATAACAATTATTGCTCCATATTAATCATTCCTATTATTTTTATTGACTTCAATAAATAAATAGTTTAGGTTTAATGCATTAAACTCCTTATTAAAATCTTTAATTTCGATGGAGATTAATTTATCGAATTTTTCTAATTCCAAATTAATTTTTCTGGTTAACTCGTTTTTTACAGCTATATCCTGTGTTGTTGGCGGAAAATCATCCATTCCTACCAAACTATTTAAGTGAGCTAATTTGTTGGTAAGCTTAATTGGAAAATTAAGTGGATCTTGTTTACTTTTATTTTTTGTTTGATACAATGCTTTTTCAATCTCTGAAAAATCATCACTTAATTTTTTAGCTTTTTCAAGGAGTGATTTCACACGCTCATCATCCTTATATTCTTCTTGAAAGGTCTTTAATTGTTTATTGATTTTTCTTATTTTTTTGATTGATAAATGTGCTTTATCTACCGTTTCATTTATTTCAGTTATAAAATCGAATTGCTTTTGCATTTCTGCAATATTAGTTTCTCCATTTTTTGCTGCTACAATTGAAAAATTTTGTGCAAAATTATCCTCTCCAACGCTTAGAACCACTTTATATTCACCCGGAACGGCTTTTGGTGCATTTGTACTTCCCCACCAAAAAATCATGCCTTCCAGTTTTTCGGCACTTTTTCCTCGTGTATTCCATACAAACATATTCGCTCCTTCCTTTACTTTAAATTTATCCTTTTTGTTCTTTGTACTTACCGTTTTTATGGTATCGTTTTTTGAGCTGAGATAACTTAATTTTATTTCCTTCTCGCCTGGGTCTTTTACATAAAAATACGTTATAACTCCTGAAGGGTGATTAGTTCCCGAAGTTAAAGATTCTTTGTTTGAACTTCCTCCCATACGATAGGTGTCTTTAGGTTTAAAAAGTATAATCTCCTCGTTTTTTATACTTGAAAGTTGATGCAATAGGCTTAGATCATCTAATATCCAAAGGCTTCTTCCTTGAGTTGCAACGATTAGGTTGTTCTCCTTTACTTTTAAATCTGTAATAGGAACTATAGGTAAATTTAACTGAAGTGGTTGCCAGTTATTACCATCATTAAACGAAATATACAATCCTGTTTCGGTGCCAGCATATAATATTCCTTTCTTTATTGGGTCTTCTCTTAATACTCGAGTAAAATGCTCACTCGGAATTCCATTGGTTATCTTTTTCCAAGACTTTCCAAAGTCATTCGTTTTATATAAGTAGGGTGTAAAATCTCCTGTTTTGTATTTGGTTCCGGCAATGTAGCAAGTTGCTTCATCATAAACCGAAGGTTCCACGCTATTTATCATCATCCATTCTGGCATTTCGTTTGGAGTAACGTTGTCCCATGTTGATCCGCCATCACGAGTAAGGTATACCAATCCATCATCACTTCCTGTCCAAATTACTCCTGAGGTTACAGGAGATTCCGCAGCTGCGAAAATAGTACAATAATATTCCACCGATGTATTATCTTGAGTGATAGGACCCCCTGAAGATTTTAATTTAGTAGTGTCATTTCTTGTTAAGTCCGGACTTATAACCTTCCAACTTTCTCCTTCGTTAGTAGTTACATGAACAAAGTTAGAAAATGAATACAGTTTATTAGCATCGTGATTTGAAAAGAAAATAGGGAAATTCCATTGAAAACGATATTTCATGTCTTCTGCACCATGTCCCATTGGGTTATCTGGCCATACACTAACACTTCTTATCGTTCCGGTTTTATGATTATAACGCGTTAAAAAACCATCGTAACTCCCACCATAAACAATATCATTATTCTTAGGGTCTATAGCAATATGGGCGCTTTCTCCACCTGCAGTTGACTCCCAGTCATCCTCATCTAATCTCCTGCCTTCATTTCTATGTGATATCCGTATTGTAGAATTATCTTGTTGTGCTGCATAAATCCTGTATGGGAAAAAATTATCTGTGGTCACCCGATAAAATTGAGCTGTAGGTTGATTATGATAAGTACTCCACGTTTCTCCACCATCATAGGTTATTTGTGCGCCTCCATCGTCTCCCATGATCATGCGCTTTGGATTTTCCGGTGCAATCCAAAGATCGTGATGGTCTCCATGAGGAGCATTAAAAGTTTTAAATGTTTTTCCTCCGTCCGAACTTTTATGGTAGTTTACATTGAGTACATAAACAATATTTTCATTATATGGGTCTGCATAAATACGTGTATAATACCAAGCCCGCTGGCGTAATTTTCGTTCGCTATTTACTTCTTTCCATGTTTCTCCTCCATCATCACTTTTATAAACACCTCCCTTTTCTTTATTCTCTACTATTACCCAAACTCTTTCATTATTTACAGGTGAAACGGTTACACCAATATTACCAAGAGTCCCTGTCGGAAACCCTTCATTTTTTGAAATCTCTTTCCAAGTTTCACCGTTATCATTACTTTTCCAAAGAGCAGAACCTTCTCCCCCGCTACTAAGACTATAGGGTGTTCTTCTAACATTCCAGGTAGATGCATATAAAATTCGGGGGTTTGTAGGATCCATGATTAAATCCACAGCACCTGCATTCTGATTTACAAATAATTTTTGTTCCCAGGTTTTTCCCCCATCTGTACTTTTGTATATCCCTCTTTCCGAAGTAGGTTTGTATATATTCCCCAATACTGCTGCGAAAATAATATTGTGATCTCTGGGATGAACAACCAATCTTGGGATATGGCGGCTTTTTTTTAAGCCTATTTGATTCCAGGTTTTACCTGCATTTTCAGTTTTCCATACTCCATAACCCGAAGAAACATTTCCTCTCACAGTAGTTTCACCACCCCCAACATAAATCACATTTGGGTCATCAACACTTACAACAATAGAACCTATTGAACCTCCAAAAAAACCATCGGAAATATTCTCCCAAGTTCTTCCCCCGTCTTCAGTTTTCCAAACTCCTCCTCCCGTAGCCCCGAAATAAAATAAATTGGGCTTATTTGGAACACCTGTAACTGCTGCGCTTCTACCACCTCGAAACGGTCCTAAAAGGCGATATTCCAGGGCATCGTATAACTCCTCGTTATAGGTTTGCGAATGGGTGGATTCTGAATTAATTCCAAAGAAAAAAAGGATAAGAACCCCAATAATATTCATATGAAAATATCTCATAATATTAAATAATTTTAATAAAGATATGGGTTTTCGTTCTGGATTTGGATAGGAAAATGAATATCAACAGGCTATTCATTAAAATCTATAGGCTCAATATCTGCATTTTTCTTAATTTCATAGGGAATCTCGTCTAAAATATGTTCAATAGCTTTTATTCTAGCTGTCGTTTTTCTATTGGCCTTAATTACTATCCAGGGTGCTACTTTAGTATTTGTTTTGTTAAACATCTTCTTATTATACTCTGTATAATCATCCCAAAGTTCTAAGGCTTTTTCATCAACAGCACTAAATTTCCATTTTTTTACAGGACTCGATTTAATGTTTTCAAAACGTTTTTTTTGTTCTTCTTTTGAAATTGAAAAATAAAGTTTAATAAGTCGTATTCCAGACTCGGTTATCATACTCTCAAAATAATTTATCTGGTTCATAAATATTTTATACTCTTTTAATGTACAAAACTTATTTACAGGTTCTACAACAGCTCTGTTATACCAACTTCTATCAAAAAATATAATCTTACCTTCTCTTGGTAATTGGTTAATATAGCGTTGAAAATACCATTGTCCTTTTTCTACATCGGTTGGCTTAGGCAATGCAACCACCTTAAATTCTCTTGGATTTAAATATTGGGTTGCTCTTCTTATAGCTCCCCCTTTTCCTGCAGCATCACGTCCTTCAAAAATGATTACTACCTTTTCTTTATTATCGACCACCCAACTTTGAAGATTAATGAGCTCCTCTTGCAGAGTCTTTAGTCGTTCCTCATAATTTAAATAATTAAGAACTCTTCTGATCGTAGTATTATCCCGAGATAATAATTGTTTTATTCCTCTTCTCTTATTAAGCGGTATTAAATCTTCTTCTGTTATTTTTTCAATCATTATTTTTCATTTGTTATTATAGATCTATGGTATCGTAGTACAATATTTGGATCTGGCATTAATGTGGTCTGTGAATCCTTTTTGCTATCATAATTAAACCTTGAAAGCACATAACGTATACTCTCCAACCGGGCTTCTTTTTTATTGTTCGTTTTAATAATAATCCAAGGACTAAAGCTTGTATGCGTTTTAACAAACATTTGATCTTTGTAAAAGGTGAAATTATCCCATTTTTTTTGTCCTTCCATATCAACCGAACTGAATTTCCAACGTTTTAACGGGTTTGTTAATCTAGAATTAAATCTTTTAAGCTGCTCTTTTTTTGTAATTGAGAACCATAACTTTATTAAATGTACTCCATCTTCATAAAGCATATGTTCAAACTCAGGAACCTGAATCATAAACTTATTGTATTCCTCATCATTGCAAAATTCCATTACCGGTTCCAATACAGCACGGTTATACCAACTTCTATCGAAAAAAACAAGCTCTCCAGGATTGGGTAATTCTTTAATATACCTTCTAAAATACCATTGCCCCTTTTCTACTTTTGTTGGTTTTGTTAAAGCTACAATTCTCAAAGCACGGGGATTTAAATGTTCTGCCATTCTTCGAATAGCACCTCCTTTTCCTGCTGCATCTCTTCCCTCAAATATTATACAAACACGTCTTTTATTCTTTACCACCCAATGTTGTAAGTTTACTAATTCCGCCTGAAGAAGAAGTAATTCTTTTTCATACTGTACATCGTAAAGTATCCTGGATAATCTTTTTTTACTTAATTTAGACTTAAGTATTTTTAAAAATTCTTTTTGGTTTTTAAATTTCTGAAAATCTTCTAATGTTAGCATACATTTTTTAATTGTAATCTATAAAGGTCTAATTTTTTTGTTATCTATAAATGATAAATAACAACTTTTAATATAGATAATAAACAAAACCAATAATCTGGGGTAATAAAACAATCCTTTTTAAGATATCTACCTTCCCATGTAGTATTTAATTTGGTAAATCTTATTACAATGTAAATCTTTGTCTTAGAAAATAACCATCTGAACTGGTTTATATTTTATATAGAATGATAAAAAATATTTTTAATGGCATCAAAGCTTACGGTGATAGTCTAAAACTAATTAACACACTAGGATTATGGAAGTATTTTGGAATCCCTATGATCATAAGTTTATTAACTGCAATTGCTGTTGGGTTTTC
>SMUY01036844.1_pt1 | contig 22193 bp, 18 predicted proteins | sample 2456441 | NCBI WGS metagenome assembly SMUY01 (sample SAMN11095931, study PRJNA526329) | marine sediment metagenome | biome: Marine sediment; feature: Surficial sediment; material: Deep marine sediment; isolation source: Hadal surficial sediment | place: Pacific Ocean | collected 2014-11 | depth...
CTCCCAGTCTCCCGCCATGAGCGCCGAATCGGCGATCCGCATCCACCGCTGGGCCTCGTCGAAGGGAGTGCCGGCCCCCCTGCCCGGGGGGACCGGAACTCCGGCGCCAGTCAGGTTGCGCCAACTTTCCCCGGGGGTACGCCCGGCACCCAGTCGCTCGCCCACCGCGAGACTATACCACGCCACCCGAGCGCGGACCCCGTCGCGCACGGCATAGTGGGGCGCCTGGGCCACGATGCCGCCGGGCTCACGGGAATACTTCACCCGGCCGGGTGCCAGGCTGCTCCCGTCCTGCCGCACCGAGTCCCGGATCTGCTCGAACAGCGGGAAGCGCGCCCATCGCTGCTGCAACAGGGCCGGGGTGGCCGCGCCGGCAACACTATCCACCAGCGCCAACCGAAGAAACGGTACCCCGTCCGCCATGTGGCCCGTCAGCAGCGCGCTCAGACGGCGGGAAGACCCGCGGTGATACACGGCCGTGAATCCCGGTTGTCCCGGCGCCACCCACCCAACGTCGATGCCGGCAACACGGGGCTGCCCGTCGCCCAGTTCTCGAATGGGAAGGCCGACGTTCCACCATGGCAGGCTCAGAACGCGGGCCTGGATTTCAGCCATCGACGGAGGATACCGGTACGCCCTCAGGAGACTTGGTGGAATGGCCGAGGTCGGCTGCACCATGGGACCGGCCAGCGCCGCCCAGCTCTGGGCCACCACGCCGGCCCCCGGTACCAAGTACAGGCTGGTTTCCTTGCTGTCCGCCTCGATCACCGCCAGAAACCCTGGCCGCATCAGCCGGGACTGTCTCCCGCCCCACGCTACCGGTTCCACCCCGGGGAACGTCTCGCTCAACACGAACCCGGTCACCAGCCACCACAGACGCCCGTCGTGCCACACTGGCTGGGCGTCACCCCACCGGGCGAACGGCGCCAGGCGGGAGGCCCGGAGGATTGGATCACGGTGCCAGCTCAGCGTGGCGCCGTCGGGGAGGTCACCCAGCAGATCCACCACCTGGAGTCCCCAGGCCAGCACCACGCGCCGGACCCAGCTATCGAGGGGCACGCCACGGTCGTCGGTGCCGATGTGGTAGGCGGGCGCCCCGGGCCAGGAGGCGCCGGCTGTCGAGTCCAGGACGCCCAGGGTCAACACCGAGGGGTACGCCGTGGTATCCCCCATCTGAAACGACATGGCCCCGCCGGCGGCCGTGGTACGATCCGCCGCGATGGCGGATATCGATATCCCTCGATTCGATTCCGCCACCGTCAGCCACACGGGCCGGGCTACACCCTTGGTAGTCAAGGTGGCCTGAGCCATCCCCACCAGGCGCGCGGAATCCACTTCGATCAACCGGCGAATCATTGGCCGCGACCACGGCTCGACCAACGGAATACCGATGGGGACGCCGCCCGACGCCGCCACGGTCTCCGTTTCCAGCGACTCCAGGGCGAACGCCTGGCGCTCCAGCGACTCGCGCACCTCCGGCCGGAACGCGGGGGTGTCGTCAGCCGCCAGCCTGGGGAGCACCACTTGGACGATGAACGACGCGACCGGCAACACGATCCACGCGGCCAGGACCAGCGCGTGCCTCGGCCGTAGGGCCCACCTCAACGACAGGGCCGACACGGCGAGAGCGGTGCCCGTCAGCACGTGAGTCGCTGTTGTCCGCATGGCCCATGAGCCGGCGGTCTCGGGCCCGTGCAGGCCGGCCACGGTCTCGAGAGGCAGCAGGACATAGCCCCACGCCAGGCAAAGAGCCAGCGCGGCCAGCAGAGCCCCCAGGTGTGCCCGGGCGTGGTTGGAAATTGCCAGCCGCCCTTTCACCAGGCGCGTCGAGCCAATCACGGTGTACAGCAGCAGCACCAAGACGAGGCCAGCCACGACGAGGAACAGGCAGAATCCGCGCAAGGTCCGCCACCACGGGAGTTGGGCCAGGTACAACCCCAAGTCGTGTCCCAGCAGCGGATCGGTGACCCCGAACACGGCGCCCTGCCACGCCAGCGCCAGATCGGCCCACCATTCGGACGCACCTAGCCCGACCATCACGCCGAGTATCCCGCCCAGGGCGACGGTGATGCCGAGGAGGACGTTGGGGGTGAGGGTCTCGCGAAACTCGATGTTGGCCAGGAACCGGGGAACCTGAACCGTGCCTAGTGCCCGGTAGACAACGAAGAGGTTGCCGATGAACCAGGTGCCGGCCACGAGGATCCCCGCGCCGTCGAGGAGGGCCCTCAGAGCATGGAACTGAAGAAGAAACGTGCCGGCGTCCGGAGAGATCAGGTTGCCGAACCAGTAGTCGCTGAGAATCACGCTCAGCCGGCGACCCAAGAACAACGAGACCACGACTGCGGCCACCACCAGGATTACGGCACGGCCGCGCCTGACCACGGTGTTACACCTCGACGCCCTGTTGCCGCAGCCAGCTCATGACTTCCGCGCGGTAGCTCTCCAGGGCGTCGTGATTGGTTGCTTCGAATCGCAGGACCAGAACCGGCTCGGTGTTCGACGCACGGAGCAGTCCCCACCCGTGGTCATACTCGATGCGCACCCCATCGATGGTATTTACTTGGTAGCGATCGGCGAAGTACCGAGCCGCGCGCTCGACGATGCCGAACTTGATGTCGTCGGCGCAAGCCACTCTAATCTCGGGTGTCACGAACGTCTCTGGTAGATCGGCCAACAACGGCGCCAGCCCACCGGGACCGCGCGAGACGATCTCCAGCAGCCGCGCGGCGGCGAACAGGGCGTCGTCGAACCCGAGGTAGTCTCCGCCGAAGAAGATGTGGCCGCTCATCTCGCCGGCCAGCGGAGCGTTGGTCGACTTCATCTTGGCCTTGATGAGCGAGTGGCCCGTTTTCCACATCACCGGCTCGGCGCCCGCGCGTTTCAACTCCCGCGGGAGGATGTCGGAACACTTCACGTCGAAGATGACCGGCGTACCCCTGCCGAATCGCCGCACTGCGTCACGCCCGAAGACCACCATAAGCTGGTCCCCCCAGCGGATGGTACCTGTCTCGTCCACAGCCCCGATGCGGTCCCCGTCGCCATCCAAGGCGATCCCCAATTCGGCGCCGCTGCGGCGCACTTCTTCCTGCAGATCGACCAGGTTTTCGGGCACCGTGGGATCGGGATGATGATTGGGGAAGTTGCCGTCCGACTCGCAGAACAGGGGAATCACCTCGGCGCCAACGCCACGCAGAATCGAAACGGCCACCAGACTGGCGACGCCGTTGCCGCAATCGACCACCACCCGCACCGGGCGGGTCAACTCGTTACGCGCCAGGATGGCCTCGCGATAGGCACCCAGGATCGACCCGTCGGTCTGTTCCGAGCCGCCTTCACGCTCCACCAGGCGACCGTCGGCGATCAGCCGGTAGAGCGCCTGGATGTCCTCGCCATGCAACGACTCCTCGCCGAGCACCAGCTTGAACCCGTTGAACTCCGGGGGATTGTGCGATCCGGTGACCTGGATACCGCCGTCAGCCTCGAGGACGCTCACGGCCAAATACAGTGCCGGGGTCGGCACCATGTCCACGTCCACCGCCACGGCACCGGCGGCAACCAGGCCTTCGCGCAGTCCGGCGGCAAGCGCGGCACCCGAGGGCCGGTTGTCCCGCCCCACAGCCACACGCGGCGGCCGGCCCAGCCGCTCCGCGGCCAGGGTGGCGTAGGCCGCGCCCAGGGCGTGGGCCATGTCCGGCGTCAGTTCCTCGCCCACTAGGCCGCGGACGTCGTATTGACGGAAGATGGATTGCGGAATCACTGGCACTGGAGCGTTACTGGATCGCGACCGGCATGGACCTTTGCAACAGAGCAGCCGCGCTTTCCATGGAAAGGTCGATCAGGTCCGGGGGCCACAGCCCCAAGAGGATAATGCCGACGATCGCCACCGCCACCACACCGGCGGCGGCGCCCCACACGGTGACACCGGAGTAGGTCACGCCGGGCTCGGCATCGCGCATGTACATCGCCATGATGACCGGGAGATAGTAGCCGGCCGACACCACGCTGGCCAGCACCATAACCACCATCAAGAGCCACTGCCCCTCGAACACGGCGGAAGAGAGGACCAGCCACTTGGCGATGAACCCGAACGTCCCCGGAAAGCCGAGCAACGACAACATGCAGATCGCCATGGCGAAGGCCATCCACGGCCGCTGCGATGCCAGACCGGCGATGTCGTCGACCGTTACGTCCCGCTCACCACCACGGCCCAACATGGCGAGGATGCCGAAGGCGGCCAGGGTGGTGATCCCGTAGGCGAGGAGGTACATGAGGAGAGCCGCAGCTCCCAGCCGGCTGCCGGGCCACACCGCCACCAGAAGGTACCCGGCGTGGGCGATGGAGGAGTAGGCCAGCATTCGCTTGATGGAGCGCTGGCTCAGCGCCACCAGGTTGCCGATGACCATCGTGAGGATGGCCAGTGTGGAAATGACCGGTTGCCACAGGGCCTCGACCGGCGCCAGCCCCTGCATGAGGACACGGATCAGCGCCAGGAACGCGGCCGCCTTGATGCCGGTGGCCATGAGTCCCGTCACCGGCGTTGGTGCGCCGTCGTACACATCCGGGGCCCACATGTGGAATGGAACGGCCGCCACCTTGAAGGCAAAGCCGATGAGCAGCATGCCAACCCCAAGCGCGCTCAGGAGGCTGGCGGTTCCGGACGAGAGTTGCACTCCGACGAGGATGATATTGGTGGTCCCGGTGGCGCCGTACAGCAGCGCGATGCCATACAGCAGAAACGCCGAGGCGAAGGCGCCGATGAGAAAGTACTTGAGCCCCGCCTCGGCGGAGGCTGGGCTGCGCCGGTCGAACGCCACCAGGACGTAGGCCGCGACCGACATGACCTCGAGGCCGAGGAACAAGACGATGAAATCCACGGCGCCGGCGAGGAGCATCATGCCGACGGCCGCCAGCAGGATCAGCCCGTAGTACTCCGGTGCCAGGAGGCGCTCACGCTCCATGTAACCCAGCGATATCCCAATGGTGAGCCCGACCACGATGAGGAGGATGCCGAGCGAGGCGTAGCGGAACGGATCCAGCGCCACCATGTGAGCAATGCCACTGGGGGAAAAACCACCCAACCAGAGGTAGGACAGGGCCACACCGCTCAGGACGATGCCGGCGAGGCTGATCCACCCAGCCAGGCGGCTGCCGGCCGGCGTGCTTCCCCGCCATCCCGCCACCAGGAACACGATGCAGGCGGTGATGGTAATAATCACTTCCGGTAGCAGACCGAACAGCGCACCCAGGGGAGTCAAGAGGTCGAGGGTGTTCACTTGGCGCCCTCAGTCTCGGACCCGTCGGCTGTCTGGACCGTCACCGCCCGCGGAATGGAGAATTCGACAAACCTGGTTGCTGCCGCCTCCATGCGTCTGAGGACCGGTTTGGGATACAGTCCCAGCCAGATCATCCCGAAGATCAACGGAAGCACGACGAGCACCTCGCGAAGATTGAGATCGTGTCCGGCCAGCGCCTTGTTCTCGGGTTGGACCAGCGGGTTGTAGATGATCCGTTGTACCGCCCACAACATGTAAGCGGCTGCGAAGACGACGCCCGTCGTGGCGATGCCGGTGGCCCACGGATGGTTTTCAAAACTGCCGAGGAGCACGAGGAATTCGCCGACGAAGCCGCTGAGGCCCGGCAACCCGATCGAAGCCAGGGCGGTGATGGTCAGCATGAGGCTAAACAGAGGAATCACCCGTGCCAGCCCGCCGAAGTCGGCGAACATCCGTGAGTGACGCCGCTCGTACAGCATGCCCACCAGGAAGAACAAGGCGCCGGTAGCGAGGCCGTGGCCGATCATGACCATCAGGGCACCCTGAACGCTCTGCACCGTGGCCGCCCAGATACCGAGCATGGCAAACCCCATGTGGCTGACCGAACTGTAGGCCACCAATCGCTTGACGTCAGGCTGTACCATGGCCACGAGCGCCCCGTGGATGATGCCGATGACCGCGAGCGAGATGAACAGCGCGGTGACCGGTGGGCTCATGGCCACGTCCGGGAACAACGGCACGGCAAACCGCAGGAATCCGTAGGTGCCCATCTTCAGCAGCACGGCGGCCAGAAGTACGCTCCCCGCGGTGGGGGCTTCCGTGTGGGCGTCGGGGAGCCAGGTGTGGAACGGCACCATCGGCACCTTGATGGCGAACGCCAGGGCGAACGCGGCGAAGTACCACGGGGCCGCCGACCCCAACTCGCCGGCGTGCTCGAGAAGGAAGGCGTAATCGAAAGACACGATGCCGGTCGTGTGGGCGGTCTGCCACACCATCAGGAGGATCGCCACCAGCATCAGCAGGGACCCGAACATGGTGTAGAGGAAGAACTTGATGGTGGCGTACAGCCGGTTGGGGCCGCCCCACACGCCGATGATGAAGTACATCGGAATGAGGATCAGTTCCCAGAAGAAGTAGAACAGGAATAAATCGAGCGCCACGAACACGCCCACCATGCCGGACGTCATGGCCAGCAACAGAGCGTAGTACCCCCGCTCCGCCTTGGTGATGTAGTGCCAGCTTCCCAACACCGCCAACGGCATCATGGCCGTGGACAGCAGTACCATGAACAGGGAAATGCCGTCGATCCCCACCCGGTAGTAGATGCCCCAGAAGGGCATCCACGGCAGGGTCGCGGCAAACTGGAAGTTGCCGGAGGTGGCGTCGAAGGCCCACCACAACCCCAGCGACACCACGAACACCACCGTGGAAACCACCAACGCAATACGTTTGGCCTGGGCCGCCGGGGCCAGCAGAATGGGCAGTATCCCGGCTACGGGAACCAGGAGGAGTACGGGAATGATCCACTGGGCGTAGCCCAGGGACGAGAGGAAGTCCGTCATCTAGCCCCCTCCCACCATGGCCCGCAGAATCCACAGGGCGCCCAGCACAAACAGGAGCACATAGAATCCCAGCTGTCCGGTCTGGAAGCGACTGCCGATCTGCCCCAGAAAGCGGGAGATACCGGCAGACCCGTTGACGAACACGCCGTCGACCACGCGGGTGTCAACGCCCTTCCACAGGAACCGTTGTGAGAACAGGATCAGGGGACGGACGATGACAGCGTCGTACAGCTCGTCCACATAGTACTTGTGATACAACACCTTCCAGAAGCCACGCTCCTCGGGGGCGTCCCTGGCCGGCACAATGGTCTGCCCCACGGTCAGCCGGTACCCGGCCACCAGGCCCACGAGCGCCGCGGTGAGCGCCAATCCGATCAGGACATATTCGGTGGTGCCGTGTGGCAGTTCGGGACGGAGGTACATCTCGGCCGTGGCGGTGATCGGCAACAGCCACGACTGGAGCCAGTGGTGGCCTCCGGCCCACGTGGGGAGGTTGATCATGCCACCGAACACGGTGAGAATCCCCAGGACGACCAGCGGCCCGGTCATGATCCACGGCGCCTCATGCAGGTACGGCTCCGCATCGGCCCCGGTCCGGTTCTTCCCGTGGAAGGTCATGGCCATCAACCGGGCCATGTAGAACGCTGTCATCAGGGCGGTAACAATGCCCAGCACGTAGTAGAGATAGAACACCGGGTTGTCGTGGCCGCGGCCGAAGGCGTATGCCAGGATCTCGTCCTTGGAGAAGAAGCCCGACAACGGCATGCCGGCGATGGCCAGCGCGGCGATCCACATGAGCACCGTGGTCCACGGCATCGCCTTCCGAAGGCCGCCCATGTTGCGCATGTCCTGGGCGTCCTCTGACGAATGGACCTCATGATAGGCGTGGTGCATGGCGTGGATGACGCTGCCGGCTCCCAGGAACAGGAGCGCCTTGAAGAAGGCGTGGGTGATCAGGTGGAAGATGCCCGCAGCGAAGGCTCCCGTCCCCACACCGAGGAACATGTAGCCCAGCTGGGAGATGGTCGAATAGGCCAACACCTTCTTGATGTCGTATTGACGGAGCGCCATCGAGGCCGCGAACAGAGCGGTCACCACCCCAACCCCGGCGACGATGGTGCTCGAAATGGGCGCCATGGCGAACAACACGCCGGTCCTGGCCACCAGGTACACGCCCGCCGTGACCATGGTAGCGGCGTGGATCAGGGCGGAGACCGGTGTGGGGCCGGCCATGGCATCGGGCAGCCACACGTAGAGGGGAATCTGGGCCGACTTCCCCGTGGCGCCCAGGAACAGGAACATGGTGATGGCGGTAATCAGCGCGCCACCGACCGGAACGGCGGCCGGCAATTCCCGGAGCACGGTGCTGAAGTCGAGCGACCCGACGGTGGTCCAGATCATGAACATGGCGATCATGAACCCCACGTCGCCGATCCGGTTTACCAGAAACGCCTTCTTGCCCGCGTCGGAGTTGGCCTTGTCCTCGAACCAGAACCCGATGAGCAGGTAGGAGCAGAGCCCGACGCCTTCCCACCCGATGAACATCACCAGGAAACTGGACCCCAGCACCAGGACCAGCATGAAGGCGATGAACAGATTCAGGTAGGCGAAGTACCGGGCGTATCCCGGATCTTCCCGCATGTACCCCACACTGAACAGGTGGATCAGGCTGCCGACCCCGGTCACGACGAGGAGCATGACGAGCGACAGCTGGTCGACCTGTAAGGCCATGTCCACCTGGAATCGGCCGACCGGAATCCACGACCAGAGCCGCAGCACGTAGGCCGACTGGGTGTCGAGGAACTGGAAACCGAGGAACAGCATCAGCGACACGACGAAGGCGGCCAGCAGTACCCCGGTGCCAACCACCGTCACAATGCCCTGCTGGTACCGGCGGACCATCTCGGTGATCCGCTGCGCCAACTTCGGCGGAAGCAAGGGCACCGGACCGCTGGCCGCGATGGCCAGCTTGCCATTGATCAGGAACCCGGCGAGCGGGAGCGCCACGGTGAGCCACACCCAGTGCGGATGGAGAACCAGCCAGCGGGGGACGGCCTCCAGGGCTTGGGCAGCGGGGCCGGCGAGGGTCAGGAGCATCAGCCGTGCAGCAGGTTGATGTTCTTGAGATCGACGGACTCGAGGTGGCGGAAGACGGCGATCATGATTGCCAGACCCACCGCCGCCTCAGCCGCCGCGACCGTCATGACGAAGAACACCATCACTCGCCCGCCGACCCCGTGGTACTGGGACAGTGCCACGAAGCTCAGGTTGACGGCGTTGAGCATCAACTCGACACACATGAAGATGACGATGGCGTTCCGGCGTACCAACACGCCGATAACCCCGATACCGAACAGGACGGCCGACAACGCCAACGAGGGGCCCAGGAGCATCATATCCTCCGCTTGGCCAGCACCACGGCACCCACGACCGCGGTGAGCAGCAGCAGACCGGTGATCTGAAACGGGATGAGATAGAATCCGAACAACGGCTCGGCGATGGCGCCGACGACCCCGCGCGCCTCGATCGCTTCCTGCAGCCGCTGGCCCTCGAGCAGGACCACGTCGGCGTTCAGCTCGGTGGAGCCCGAAATTTCGTGGGCCAGTTGATCGGGGGTGTAGTCGGCCAGTTGGGCCATGCTCACTGTGATCGCCCCGCCTACGACCACGGCGAGCACCCAACTGGGCGCCCCGCGCCGGTCGCTCGTCTTGCCGCCGAGGTCCAGCAGCATGATTACGAACAGAAACAGCACCATGATGGCGCCGGCATACACCAACACCTGCATGACCCCGATGAACTGCGCCTGCAGGAGCACGAACACCCCCGCCAGGGACATCAGGACGCTGACGAGCCAGAATGCCGAGGCGATCGGATTTCGTTGGGTGATGCACATGATCGCCCCGATGACGGCGGCGACGGCGAACACGTAGAAAACGATCTGGACCACGGTCATTCGCCCCTGGGATCGGAGGGGTCCCACAACGTCGACACCGGGTGGGTTTGCGCCTGCAACCGTTCCAGGTCGTACACGAACCGGGCTCGTTCGTATTCGGAGTTCTCGTAGTGCACCCCGACGTGAATGGCTTCCTCGGGGCACACCTCCTGGCAGTATCCGCAGAACACGCAGCGAAACTCGTCGATCTCGTAGATCAACGGATAGCGGTTGCCGTTTTCGTCCTCGCCCGCCACCAGTTTGATGCAGTTGGCCGGGCAGACCTGGGGACACAGCCCGCAGGCCACGCACTTGGAGCGGCCTTCCTCATCGGTGAGCATGCGGTGAGTCCCGCGCCACCGTTGGCTGATGGTCCAGTCGTCCTGGCTCTTCTCTTCGGGGTACTGCATGGTCACGCTTGGCTGCAGCATATGCTTGAAGGTGAGCGACATCCCCTTGAGGGCCGCCCGCACGTAGCTGATCTCTTGCGTGGGCCGCTTCATGACCTTGACCGTGATCGCCACTACCCCTCCTCCATCACGCCGGCCGCAGGCCGCCGCGGCACCGACCCGCGGATGATCAGCCCGCGGTCGAGCACCACGAACACCAGATAAGCGAGGACCACGTTCAGCGCGGTGTAGCTTGCGCCGATCATCCACGGATTGGTCAGGCCCAACACCCGCTCGACCACATGGATGGCCAGCGCCATGACGACGATGTACACCGTGGCCAGCTCGATCATGAACTTCCAACCCAGCGCCATCACCTGGTCGTAGCGGAACCGAGGCAAAGTCCAGCGGACCCACATGAACAGCACCAGGAAGAAAAACGTCTTCAACACGAAGGCGAGGCCCGTTGCGGCCACGACGATAGAGGAGCCGCCGGCGTCGTCCCACGCGGTGAGCGGGATGTCCCAACCGCCGAAAAACAGCGTCACGGTCATGGCCGCGATGGTGATCATGCCGGCATACTCGGCGATGAAGAACATCGAAAACTTCATGGCGCTGTATTCCGCGTGGTACCCCGCCACCAGTTCCGATTCCGCCTCGGGCATGTCGAACGGCAACCGGTTGGTCTCGGCAAATCCGGACACGAGAAAGACGAAGAAGGAGAGGAACAGCGGAAGGACGTACCACATGCCCGTTTGCTGCTCGGCGATGATGCTGGTGAACGACACGTTGCCGGACATGAGCAACACCGGGATCAGCGCCAGCCCCATCGCCAGTTCGTAGGACACCATCTGGGCGCTGGCGCGCAGCCCGCCGAGCATGCTGTACTTGTTGTTGGACGACCAACCCGCTATCACGATTCCGTACACCCCGAGGGAACTGATGGCCAACACGAACAGAAATCCTACCGGGAGATCGGCCACGATCATCGGCATCAGTCCCTGATGCACGAACCGGCCCAACAGAGGGAGGGTAAAATCGAAGTTGATGGCCCACGGGGCAGCGAACGGGATGACGCCCGACAACAGCATGGCGGGTATGAACGCCATGGCCGGCGCCATGGTGAAGAGAATCGGGTTTGCCTTGGCCGGCATGACCTCTTCCTTGAGCATGTTCTTGAGGCCGTCGGCCGCCGGCTGCAGCAGACCACCCGGGCCGGCGCGATTGGGGCCGATTCGGTTCTGGATCCAGGCTGAGAGTTTCCGCTCCAGCAGTGTGAGGAGCGCCACGCTCACCAGCACCACCCCAAACACTACCAGCATCTTCAACACACTCAGAAGCATGAATCCCTTGAATTCCGGCGTCATGACTCCACCCCGCTGGCCGCGGCCGAAGCCACCGGCCGCCCGGTGAAGCCCATGCTCTGGTAAGTCAGTCCGGCCAAGGCGGGGATCGATTGGCCCAGCATGACGATCGCGTCCCCGGCAGTCGCCGGGACGGCGCGGCCCTCGGCCAGACGCCCGGCGGCCTCGGCGGCCACCCACCACGCCGGCCGGGCCATGCCCGGAGACGCCTTGGCCTGGCGGTACACCTGCGCCCGGCCGTCGCGATTGACGTAGCTGCCATGCTCCTCCGCCATGGTGGCGATGGGGAGGACGATGTCCGCCGCCTGATAGGCTGGGTGATCGACGGTGCCCAGCACGACGACCGTCCCCGCCGTCCGAACACGATCAAATTCGTCCGGCGCTAGCTCTTCGTCCAGCACCACCACGACCTGCGCGGAGACGGCCTGGTCAAGCGCCTCATCCCACGCGCGGGTGTACCCCGTCAGCTCGGCACCGGCCACATTGGGCGTGCGCTCCTCCCGCAAGGCCAAGTTGGGGATACTGGCCAGCGGAGCCTCGTGCCCGGTGGGCACCCGCACCGCGGCGGTCAGCTCGAAACCGTCCAGCAACCGGTGAGTCATGCCGAGCGATTCCGTGGAGGCACGTGCCGAGGCGAGGATCACCGCCTTGCCGTCCGCACCGCGGAGCGTGTCCGCCAGCCGGTCGAGGGCGCTGGCCCAATCGACTGCCTGGAGCTTGTCACCGGCCCGGATCAGGGGGGCCTCGATGCGGTCGCCACGATTCATCCAGCGGTAGTCCTGGCGGCCGGTGTCGCACATGAAGTGCCGGTTGACATCCATGTTGGGCCGCGGTCTCAGCCGTACGACCACGTTGTCGCGGGTGTCGATGGTCATGTTGCAACCCTGGGAACACCCCGGACAGATACTGGCGGTCCGGTCGAGGTCCCAGGCGCGGGCCTTGTGCAGGAAGTCCTTGGATACCAGCGACCCTACCGGGCAGAGGTCCACCACGTTCCCGGCCCATTCGTGGTCGAGCACGGCGTCGGGGAAGATGCCGATGTAGGACCGGTCGCCGCGTTCGGACACGTTCAGGACTGGATCCTCCGCCACCGCTTCCATGAAGCGGACGCAGCGGGTGCACAGGATGCAGCGGTTGGGGATGTAGAGTACGTCGGGGCCGAAGTCCTCAACCGGATTGAACCGTTTGGCGTAGTCGGCGTAGCGCGTGGCGGCCCGGCCTTCCTGGAAGACGTAATCCTGCAGTTCGCACTCCCCGGCCTGATCGCATATGGGGCAATCGAGCGGGTGGTTGATCAGCAGGAACTCGAGCACGCTTTCACGCGCCTTGAGCGCCGCGTCGCTATTGACGTGGACCACCTGCCCATCGGTCACGGTGGTGACGCAGGCCGGGAGGAGTTTCGGCGCCTTTTCCACTTCTACCAGGCACATGCGGCACACTGCCGGCGCCGGGAGCGACGGGTGATAGCAGTAGTGCGGCACCAGGATGCCGGCTTGCTTGGCGGCCTCGATGAGGGGAGTACCCCGCGGCACCTGCACCTCGATGCCGTCGATCGTTACCGTGACGAGCGCGTCTGACATGATATGATCAGTGGGCTGCCAGCGCCGGCGGGCGGGCCCCGGAGAGGTACGCGTCGAACTCAGATCGGAACTTGGCGATGCCGCTCACGACCGGAGCGGCGCAGGAGTCACTGAGGACGCAGATGGTCGTGCCGGTCATGTTGTCGGCCAGATCGAGCAACAGGTCCAGATCGCTTTCCTTGCCGTGCCCGCCCAGAATCCGTTCGAGGATCTTGACGGTCCACGCGGTACCCTCCCGGCACTGGGTACACTGGGCGCAGGATTCGTGGGCGTAGAACCGGGTCAGCCGGTAGATCTGGTAAACCATGTCGGTCGAGTCGTCCATGACGATCACTCCGCCGGACCCGAGCATCGACCCCCGCTCGACCACCCCTTCGTAATCGAGCAGGCAGCCCTTGACGTCCTCGGCGTCCATGATCGGCACCGACGAGCCGCCCGGAATGACGGCCTTGAGGGTGCGCCCGGGAGGCATCCCGCCGGCCATGTCGAAAATCAGCTCTTCCAGCGGCGTGCCCATAGCCAGTTCGTAGTTGCCCGGCTTCTGCACGTGGCCGCACACCGAGTAGAGCTTGGTGCCGGTACTCTTCTCGTTGCCCAGGCAGATCCCCTGGTACCAGTCCGCTCCCCGATTGATGATGTGCGGCACGGCGGCCAGCGTCTCCACGTTGTTGACCGTGGTGGGGAGGCCGAAGACACCGGCCTGAGCGGGAAACGGAGGCTTGATGCGGGGATTGCCCCGCCGGCCTTCCAAGGAATTCATCAGGCCGGTTTCTTCGCCACAGATGTACGCGCCGGCGCCGCGGTGGATGATCATTTCGAGCCGCGGCCCGGTGCCGAGCAGCTTCTCGCCCAGTACGCCGTTGGCGTATGCTTCCGCCACCGCCTTGGCCATGATGGCCAACGGTTCGGTGAACTCTCCCCGGATGTAGACGTAGCAGCACTCGGCGCCGATGGCGTACGCGGCGATGGCACAGCCTTCGATCAGCCCGTGGGGCGTCCACCGCATGATCTCGCGATCCTTGAACGTTCCCGGTTCCGATTCGTCGGCATTGCAGACGAGGTAGTGGTCCTTGCCACTGTCCTTGGGCATGAAGGACCACTTGAGGCCCGTCGGGAATCCGGCACCCCCCCGCCCCCGGAGTCCCGACGCCTTGACGACGTCGGTGACGGCGCCGGGCTCCATGGCCAAAGCGGCCTCGAGCGCCTGGTAGCCACCACGCTCCACCCAACCCTGGTAGCTGCGGGCGCCTTCGTCGCCGAAGTACTGTGACAGCACCACGGTTTCCTTCTCGTCCGGAGGATACGGATAGCCCATTACTTGTAGCCTTCCAACAGCCCGGCCACCCGCTCGGGGGTCACGCTCTCGATGAAATCGTCGTTGACGAGAATGGGCGTGGCAAACCCGCAGGCGCCGAGGCACTCGACCTCTTGCACGGTGAAGCGACCGTCCGTGCTGGTGCGCCCCAATTCCTCGCATCCGGTTTCTTGCAGGATGGTCCGCAGCACGGCTTCCGCACCACACAGGCTGCAAGGAGTGGTGGTACACACCTGGATGACGTTCCGGCCCACCGGATGAGTGTGGTACATCGTGTAGAACGTCACCACGCCCTTTACGTACGCCGGTGTCACGCCGATCACCTCCGCTACCTCGGCCATGGCGCGCTCGGAGATCCAGCCTCGGGCCTCCTGCACCATCCATAGAGCCGGCAACATGCAGGCCTGCTTGGTGGGATACCGCTCGAACAACGTCTCGAGAGCGGCCATGGTCTCTCCGGTAAAGACCGGTTGGTAACTGGTCTCGGACGCGCTGGCTCCGGCCGTACTCATCGGTCGACCTCCCCCATCACGATGTCTATACTGGCGTTGATGGCGATGACGTCGGACAGCAGGGAGCCCTCACACAACTTCGGCAACGCCGCCAGGTTGAGGAACGCCGGCGGGCGAATGCGCCACCGCACCGGCTTGGCGGTCCCGTCGGAGACGAGGTAGTACCCCAGTTCGCCCTTGGGATTCTCCACGCCCATATAGACTTCACCGACCGGCGGCTTGATCCCCTCCATCACCTGCTTGAAGTGATAGATCATTGCTTCCATGTCGCTCATGGCCCGCGATTTCGGCGGAAGGATGACTCGGGGATCGTCGACGTTTATCGGGCCGGGCTTCAGCCGGTCGAGCGCCTGCTCGAGGATGCGGTTGGACTGATACATCTCCTCCAGCCGAACCCGGTACCGGTCGTATACGTCGCCGTGCTCGCCGACGGGGACCTCGAAATCGTAGCTTTCGTAGTCGAGATAGGGCCGGTCCTTGCGGACGTCATAGGGCACCCCAGACGCCCTGAGCATGGGGCCCGACAGTGAGTAGTTGATGGCGTCTTCGGCCGAGATCACGCCGATACCCTGTGTCCGTCCGCACCAGATGCCATTGTTGGTGAACATGGTATCGATCTCGTCGAGCACCTTGGGAAAATTCCGGGTAAACCCCCGAAGCTCCTCGGCCCAGCCCTCGGGGATGTCCGCCATCAACCCGCCGACGCGCGTCATGCTGGTGGTGAGTCTTGCCCCGGTCCACGCTTCCTGCAGGTTGTAGATCATCTCCCGTTCCTGGAACGACCACAGGAACGGCGTGAAAGCCCCGAGATCGATCCCGGTGGTGCCGATCCAGACGAGGTGGGAGATGATGCGGCTCATTTCGCAGGCGATCACTCGCAGGACCGTGCACCGCTCGGTGATCTCGATCCCCATCAGCTTTTCGACCGCCAGCGCGAAGCAGACATTGTTGGCCATCGGGGCCAGATAGTCGGTCCGGTCGGTCAGGGGGATTATCTGATTGTAATGGCGGTATTCACCCAGTTTCTCGAATCCGGAGTGCAAGTACCCCACGTGGGGTATCAGCCGCACCACCGTTTCGCCGTCCAGCTCCACCACCAGCCGGAGCACCCCGTGGGTTGCCGGGTGCTGCGGGCCGATGTTGACCATCATCCCCTTGCCGGCAAGGCGGTCCGGGGGATCCGGTGCGGCTATTCCCAGGGGGTCGAGTGTCGGCTTCCCCTCGGCGTCGAGCCCCGAGGTGGACAGGGTCATCTCCACGGTTCGCCGGCTCACGCCCTCCCCCCCCTGCCCGACGGCACCCGACCGGGGTCATCCTCGCGCAGATGCCTGCGGACTATTTCCAGTTCTTCCGGCGAATAGTGTTCTTCCGGCTTGAGCGACAGCGCCCGCCGTACTTGCTCGGCCCGGCTGAAGTGCCCCCTGAGCGGGAAGTCCTTCCGCAGCGGGTGGCCCTCCGCGTAGCTCTCCCACATCAGGATGCGGCGCAGGTCCGGGTGACCGGTGAAGGTCACGCCGAACATGTCGAACACTTCGCGTTCGAGCCAGTCCGCGCCGCGCCATAAGTGGTACACCGAATCGACCCGCAGGTCGCCCTGGGGGTCGAGTTCGATCTTGAGGCGGAGGTCGGCGCGCCGCTCCAGGGAGCGCAGTTGATAGACGATCTCGAGCGGCCGCTCGGGATCGCGGTACTCGACAGCGGTGATATCAGTCAGGTAATCGAAAGACTGATCGGGCGTGTCCTTGAGCCAGGCCAGCACGTCGTGGGCCCGATCGCGTGCCAGGTAGACGATGGTGTCACCGCACATCACCGCGGCCCGAAGAATGGCGCTGCCGAATGCCTCCTTCAGCGCCGGAACCGAGGGCGACTCCGCCGTCATCCGGACCGGGTCTGGTGCACGGAGTTCCCGAACGGCTCTCCCAGTTCGTCGACGCGCTCAGGAGCAAGGAACAACCCGTCCTCACGCAGGGTGAACTCCTGGCGCAGCCCCCGGTCCGCCAGAGACTCCCCGCTGATCTTCTTGTGCAGCATGAGAATGGCGTACAGCAAGCCCTCCGGGCGGGGCGGGCAGCCAGGTACGTAGACGTCCACCGGAATGATGGTGTCGATGCCCTGCACCATGGCGTAGTTGTCGAAGATCCCGCCCGTGGAGGCGCAGGCACCCATTGAAATGGACCACTTGGGCTGGGGCATCTGGTCCCAGATTCGGCGGATCACCGGCGCCAGCTTGAACGGCAAGCGGCCGGCGCAGATCAGCACGTCGGCCTGCCTGGGCGAGAAGCTCATCCGCTCCATGCCGAACCGGGCCAGATCGTAGCGGGACGCGGCCGTGGCCATGAACTCGATGGCGCAACACGCGGTCCCGAACGGCATGGGCCACAACGACTTGGTCCGCGCGAGGTTGACCAGATAGTCGAGCTTGGTGGTGACCCAGTTCGGGGAGATTTCGGAGACCACGGCGTGGTCTTCTTGCGTTACGCCCATTCCAGCGCCCCCCGCTTCCAGGCATAGACGAATCCGACCGTCAGGACGGCCAGGAAAAACCCCATCGCTGCCAGGAGATTTCCCGATTCGGCCGGGAGCTGCCGGAAGGCCACCGCCCACGGCACCATGAAGACGACTTCGATGTCGAACACGATGAACAGCATGGCGACCAAGTAGAACTTGACCGAAAAGCGACCGCGCGAGTCTTCCAGGACGGGCATCCCGGATTCGTAAGGCTGGCCCTTGACGGCGGTCCGGCGGTAGGTGGACAGAACGAGGGACAACCCGATCATGATGATCGCGTTGGCCACCACGAACAGGGTCAGCACCAACAGCGGTACGTATGGCTGCAGCATTTCTCGGCAATCGTGAAATATTTCACTAAGGCGACTGCAACCTAACCGGGGCTCCGAGCGAGTTCAAGCCGCGTATTTGCCTTGCTGACACACAGTTAGGGCGGGTTATATTGCGCCACACACCCACCGGTGGAGACCGCGCCACGGCAGCGGTCAGAGCCGGTCCCCTGGTATCAGCCACTTGCCACCTCGAGGCTCCATGTCGATCAAGTCGGACCGATGGATACGCCGCATGTGTCTCGAGCACAACATGATCGACCCGTTCGTCGAGGGGCAGGTCCGGCCCGGAACGATCTCCTACGGGGTGTCGTCCTACGGCTACGACATGCGCGTGGCCCCGGAATTCAAGATCTTCACCAACGCGCTCTCTGCCGTGGTGGATCCCAAGGCCTTCGACGAGCGCAGCTTCGTGGAGCTCACCGGTGACGTCTGCATCGTGCCGCCTAACAGCTTCGCCCTGGCGCGTTCGGTCGAGTACTTCCGGATCCCCCGCAACGTGCTGACCATCTGCGTCGGCAAGTCTACCTACGCCCGCTGTGGTATCATCACCAACGTGACCCCGTTCGAACCCGAGTGGGAGGGACACGTCACCCTGGAGATCTCCAACACCACACCGCTTCCGGCCAAGATCTACGCCAACGAGGGTATCTGTCAGGTTCTATTCTTCGAGGCTGATGATGACGACATCTGCCAGATCAGCTACGCCGACAAGAAGGGGAAATATCAGGCGCAACGAGGGGTGACGCTGCCGAAGCCCTGACAAGAGAGGGCTAAAAGGACTAAGAGGGAAAGAAGGAAACGGATCACTTAGCCCTCTTAGCCCTCTTTTCCCTCTTAGCCCTCTTCCTTAGCCCTCCCCCAGCTCCCCCCTCGCCCCATCCACCGCCGCCGTTGCGTCCCTGATTCGAGCCGCCAGATCCTCGATTTCCCGCCGCATCAGAGCCTCGTCTTCACTGCGGATGGCCTCTGACACCGAAGGCAGCGGGATGGTGGCATAGCCGTTGTCGCGGTCGGAGGCGAAGACCAGGTTCCGCATCCACGGCCGGCCCACCAACCCCGTCGGCCGGACCATGTGCCGTTCCACCTTCCGGAGAGCGGCGTTTACCTCCGCCGAGAGCGCGGGCTCCAGGCTCCCTGCGGCCAACGCCGCATCGCGCGCCTCGTTGAAGCGGGTTCCCGATTGCGCCAGTTCCTCGGCGGCGCCCAGCAGATCATCGAACGGTTCCGTGTCCCAGCCCAACGCCTCGGCTTGGTCGCGTACCGGCTCCACAAGGCCGGCCAGATGGCTGCCGTAGCCGTGGTAGTCGAAGGGGATCACGTCCGCGTTGGCCAGCCGGGCGGTGGTGACGGACACCAGCGTGGCGGCGGCCGCATGACTCAGCCCACCGGGATCGCTGAAGCGCGTCATGTACTCGTAGGAGTCGTAGGCCGAGTGGTACACGCCGTACGGCCCGCCGAAGCCAAAGCCGAACGACGGGATGCCCAGATGGTTGTAGAACCCGGCAAAGTCGCTCCCGCCGCCAAGGTTGCCAATCTTGGGCTCGTCGTCGGCGTCTTCCTCCATGCGGCGGCGCCACGCGGCGTAGACGCTCACCGTGTCGCCCGGCTGGAGCACGGTGCCGGCCATGTGGTGCACCAGCTCATGGAGTGAGGCACTCCCCGACGCGCGGAAGTTGCGTCCGGCAACCGCCACGTCCTGGTTGAGGTAGGCGACCGCCTGCCGTCGGAGGGTGTCGGCCATGACTTCGACCCACTCCACCGAACCCACCAATCCCCATTCTTCGGCATCCCAGGTCGCCAGCACGATGGTGCGCCGGGGCCGGTAGCCGGCGTCGAGTGCCGTGCCCCACGCCCTGGCCGCCTCCAGCAGGCTGACGATTCCGCTAACGTTGTCGACCGCGCCCGGTCCCCACGCGTCGCGGTGCCCTCCGGCGATCACCAGTTCCTCGGGCCACACGCTACCCCGGATGACCCCGAACGTGTTCATGATGGTCTTGTAGGCCCGTTCACCCCGCTCGGGCCACACGGCCACCCGCAACGTCACCGACCCGTCGCCCAGGTGATAGCGGAACGGGAGGCCGCCCTGCCACTCCTGCGGCACCGACTCGCCCTGCAGCCGGCCAAGGATCTGTTCGGCGTTGGCGTAGCCGATGGGCAGCACCGGAATTTTGGGGATGGCCATCGAGTCGGGGGGCAGCCGTCGGGCGCCCTCCGTCGAGGGCCAGCCCGGGGTGGAGGGATCCCCCCGGCCGTTGTACAGGCTGCCCCGTTGCACGGCCTGAGGCGGGCGCATCGGGCCGTCGGGGTAGACGTCGCCACGGAAGAAGCCGTCGTCCTGGGGATCGGAGTACAGCACCAACGCGCTGGCACCGCGAGCCTCCGCTTCGCGTGCCTTGATTCCGCGGAAACTCTTGCCGTAACGGGCGATGACCACCGCGCCCTCGACCGATCGGCCCAGGGTATCCAACGTGGCGTAATCGTCAGGTAACCCGTAGTTGGCGAACACCACCGGCCCGGTAACGTCCCCTACCCCGCTGTACCCGTTCATCGCCACCCACACGCCGACTTGCGTCGCCCGGTCACCGGGGAGCGCCGGCTCGGTCATGTCCAGCACCAGCCGGTCGGGCGCTACCAACTCGAGGCGGGCGGAATCCTGGTACGGCAGGAACACGCGAAACAGCACCCTCGACGTGTCGAGCCCGAAGCCCGCCATCGCCCGCAACACATGATCGGCGGACAGCGTCTGGGCCGGTGTCCCGGCCACGTGGGGCGCCGAGGAGAGCGCTTCCATGTGGCGCAGCGCGGAACCGGGGTCGGCGGCAGCCCGGAGTTCAGCTTCCAGCCGGCGCTGGGTATCGCTCGCCGCAGCCGAGTATCCGGTGAGGGGTTCCTGCGCCGGCAGCGAGACCCACGGGATCAGTATGACCAACGAGAGCAATCGAGGCACGGGGCCTCCTTGTTGATACTCGGAGCGCGCTATACGTACGTTCCAAAGGCGGTAGCAGATGGTACTGGGCGGTAAGGGGCGGCAAGAGGGGCGGTACCATGTGCTACCGCCTGCTACCGCCCGCTACCGCCCGTTCTTTGCCGGTCAGGGACGCCGCCAGGTAGTCCCGATTCAGGCGGGCGATGGTCTCGAGCGGGATTTCCTTGGGGCAGGCCTCATAGCATTCGCCGTAGTTGGTGCACCCGCCGAAGCCCTCGAGGTCCATTTGGGCCACCAAGCTGAGGGCCCGACGGTGGCGCTCGAGCTGCCCCTGAGGCAGGACACCGAGGTGGGTTAGCTTGGCGGCGGTGAACAGCATGGCCGACGCGTTGGGACAGGCCGCCACGCAGGCACCGCAGCCGATGCAGGCGGCCGCGTCCATGGCCGCGTCGGCGGTGTCTTTGGCAATGAGGATCTCGTTGGCGTCAGGCACCCCGCCGGTCGAGACGCTGATGAAGCCGCCGGCCTCGATGACGCGGTCGAAGGCGCTCCGGTCCACCACCAGATCGCGCACGATGGGAAACGCCCTGGCACGCCACGGTTCGATGACGATGGTATCGCCGTCCTGGAAACTCCTCATGTGCAACTGGCACGTGGCGGTACCTTTCATGGGGCCGTGTGGCAGGCCATTTATCATCAGGCTGCACGTGCCGCAGATCCCTTCACGGCAATCCGAGTCGAACGCGATGGGTTCCGTCCCTGCGGCGTTCAACCCTTCGTTGACAACGTCGAGCATCTCCAGGAACGACATTTCTGGACTGATGTCGTTCGCCGAATAGGTCACCAGACGACCTGCGGCGTCCGCCGTGTCCTGCCGCCAGATTCGTAGCGTCAGGTTCACTTGTAGCTCCGGACGGCGAGGTCCACGTTCTCGAACGTGAGCGGTTCGATGTGCCGGATGGGGGGCGAGTCGGCCCCGGTGTATTCCCACGCCGCCACGTGGGCAAAGTGTTCGTCATCTCGGGTCGCTTCGCCATCGGCGGTCTGGAATTCCTCGCGGAAGTGCCCGCCACACGATTCGGCCCGCTCCAGCGCGTCGCGACACATCAACTCGGCGAACTCCATGAAATCGGCCACCCGACCCGCCTTCTCCAGCGACTGATTGAAGGTGGCGGTACTCCCCAACACCCGGACATCGCGCCAGAACTCGGCCCGGATCTCGGGGATCCGCTCCAGAGCATCACCCAGCCCGGCTGCGGTGCGGGCCATGCCGCATTTGTCCCACATGAGGCGTCCCAGTTCGCGGTGGAACGAATCCACACTGCGTGATCCGTCCACGTCCAACAACCGCTGGGTGCGGCGGCCAACCTCGGCCTCTGCGGCCCGGACGGACGGGTGGTCGGCGCCTATCGGGTCGAGTGGTGTCCGGGCCAGGTAGTCGCCGATGGTGGACGGGATGATGAAATAGCCGTCGGCCAGACCCTGCATCAGCGCGCTGGC